>ENA-OOXJ01000605-OOXJ01000605.1-human-gut-metagenome-genome-assembly--contig:-NODE-605-length-28952-cov-18.915631_pt1 | contig 28952 bp, 23 predicted proteins | sample MGYA00241587_ERZ501343 | MGnify/ENA primary metagenome ERZ501343 (study PRJEB25962, sample SAMEA2042918) | human gut metagenome | biome: human gut; feature: human-associated habitat; material: faeces... | reverse complement strand
GTTTTATCCAATCTGTTGATAGTCAAATAAAACCTACCTGATTACAACAAATATACGAAAAAAATAGGAAAAGTCGTAAACAATTATTACCTTGCCCCATGAAACAATAAACCTTGGGACGGCATGAGGAGGGAGCTTTATTTTTTCACGGCAGCACTGCTGTACGTATCCGGCAATCTGACAGCCGGATATGTTTTCACCTGTATCCACGAGAGCATCCGCACGGCCGCCGCCGTCATATTCATGGCCAGCACGGTCGATATTGCACTCATTTTCCTGATAAGAAAGAAAATACCCTGGATCATCCTGAGCATTTTCCCTTTCTTAGGAGCCTCCGGGGCCGCCGCGCACGAGTTCTTCCGGCCCGGTCCCGGCACCTCGTCCCTGAGCGAAAGCCGCAGCATGACCCTCGGGGGTATCATCTCCGACGGCGGCCTCTCCTCCTCCGGACGGCCGTTCTTAGAGGTGGAAATAGGGAATGAGGGCACCATTATATATAACATTCCCCCCGGATTACAATGGATGCCCGGGGATACCGTCCGCGCCGTCGGCGTCAGGTGTTCGAGGGTGGAGAATTTTACCCCTGACTTCGACTACCGCCGGTGGATGGAGAGGCAGGGGGTTTTCTACACCTGCTTCTTCCGGAACAATTCCCGGCTCGACATCCGTCCCTGCAGCTCCCCTCCCCTTCGATTTGTCCCGGCAAGGCTTAGGAAGAAATTCTCTTCAGCCGTGGACAGAGCCATGCCTTCCGACGGAATGGCCGAAACCCGGGCGGTAGTCAAGGCCTTAGCCTACGGGTATCAGGACGAGATTCCACCGGAAATTGAGGAGACGTTCCGGCAGAGCGGCGCAATCCATCTGCTGGCCCTCTCCGGTATGCACTTAGGCCTGCTTTACGGGCTGCTGACGCAGCTTCTGGCATTTGCAGGCAACTCTCCGGCAGCACGCAGAGTCCGCTCCGTCATCATCATACTTGCTCTCTGGGCCTTTACCGTCTTCACCGGCTGCGGGGTGTCCATCCTCCGGGCCGCCGTGATGTTCTCTATCTACGAAGCCGGCGCACTCATAGGCCGCAGCCGCAGCGGAATAGATTCCATGTCCCTCAGCGCCATCATCATCACTCTCGCTGACCCGGACGCTCCGTCGGGCCTGAGCTTTCAGCTCTCGTATGCGGCGATGACCGCCATTTTCCTGATATACCCGCATCTCAGAGCCATTGTCCCCACCCGCAGAAAAGTCGTTGGAAGCATTGTCGATGTCTGCGCAATGACTGTTGCCTGCCAAGTGACTACGGCACCCATAATATTCCTGCATTTCGGGACATTCGCATTCTTCTCCCTGCTGGCAAACTTGCTTTGCACTCCGATAGTAAGCGTTTCCATGGCCCTGATTCCCTTTGTTTTCGTCGCTCCGTGTCTCGGAGACGGAGCTGCCGATACCGTCGCCTCAATGCTGAGGACGGTGATAAAAATTTTCATTGATATAAATGCCGTTATCAGCCACTTATAGGCTTTTGACGAAAAAGGGTAAGTTTTTCTTGCGAAAAGTTCGGAAAACGGATGTATATTTGCGGCCGGATTAACTAATACTACTTTTATGGGAGGAATCTTTGGAGTCATCTCCACAAAGCAATGCAGAAATGACCTCTTCTACGGAGTGGATTACCATTCCCACCTCGGTACACGCAGGGGCGGTATGGCGGTCTACAACGGTGACGGTATCTTCGCAAGAGATATCCACTCTCTCGAGAATTCCTATTTCAGAGTCAAGTTTGAGGACGACCTGTACAAGTACACCGGCAACCTCGGCATCGGGGTTATCAGTGATACTGACGCGCAGCCTATAGTCGTCAATTCCCACTTAGGACGCTTCGCCATCGTGACTGTCGGCAAGATATGCAATATCGCCGACTTAGAGAAGGAGATGCTGTCCCAGAACAAAAATTTCACCGAGCTCAGCTCCGGCAAGACCAACCCGACCGAGCTCATCGCCCAGATCATCACCTGCTCCCCCTCCTTCGAGGAAGGCATCAAGTCCGTCCAGCAGAAGGTCAAGGGCTCGTGTACCTTCGTAATCCTCACGGAGAACTGCCTCATCGCGTGCAGGGACCTCTACGGCAGGACTCCCCTGATTATCGGAAAGAAGGACACCGAGGAAGACGGACAGAGGGTCATCGCCCACGCAGTAGCCTCGGAATCGTGCAGTTTCCCCAACTTAGGCTACAAGGACGAATACATCCTCGGTCCCGGTGAGGCCGTCAGGATGACAGCCGACTCCCTCGAGCAGATAGTGAAGCCCGGCAAGAAGATGCAGATCTGCTCCTTCCTGTGGATTTACTACGGCTATCCCGCTTCCTCATACGAAGGCATCAACGTGGACGAAGTACGCTACAACTTAGGCTACAAGATGGCCAAGCAGGACGACTCCGACATGGATACCGTATGCTCCATCCCCGACTCCGGCACCTGCATGGCCATAGGCTACTCCGACGGCAAGGGCGTGCCCTTCCGCAACGGCTACGTCAAGTACACCCCTACCTGGCCCCGCAGCTTCACCCCGACCAGTCAGGAGAGACGCAACTTAGTGGCCAAGATGAAGCTCATCCCCAACGGCGCCATCCTCCACAACCACCGTCCCGTCTTCTGCGACGACTCCATAGTCCGCGGCACCCAGCTGCGCAACAACGTCCGCAACCTATACGAGTACGGAGCCAAGGAGGTACACGTGCGCATCAGCTGCCCTCCCTTAGTCTATCCCTGCGAGTTCATCAACTTCTCCGAGTCCCGCACTCCGCTGGAGCTCGTCTGCCGCAGGTTCATCCAGCAGAAAGAAGGAGCGCACGACCGCAACTTAGGCAAGTATGTACGCAACGACACCGCTGAATACGCGGAGATGGTGGAATACATCCGGAAAGAGGTAAATGTAGCATCATTAAAATTCAACACCATAGACAATCTCATCTCCTCCATAGGGCTTCCGAAGGAGATGGTCTGCACCCACTGCTTCGACGGAAGCAGCTATGGGCACGAATAGTGCTGATAGCTTTATAGAGCAACAGTTTTGTTAAATTTTCTTTTGAGGTATGAATTAATTTTATACCTTTGCGGGGAAAATATAACCGAACTGCACACATGAACATCTTTGTATCGAACCTGAATTACAGGGTAAGAAAGGAGGATTTAACAGCATTGTTCACCCCTTATGGTGAAGTAACCTCTGCCAGAATCATTGTCAACAAGGAAACCAGGAGATCGAGAGGTTACGGTTTCGTTGAAATGTCAGAAGAAGAAGGCATGAAAGCTATAGAAGCCCTCAATGGAACCGAATATATGGGGCGCACAATCACTGTAGCAGTGGGCAACGAGAAACCTCAACCTAAAGAAGAGAGCGCTGAATAATAATTCTCACCTTTTCTGAAAGCGAACACCGCAATTTGCGGTGTTTTTTTATATTTGTACGTAAAAGATAATTTCACACTATGGATAAATTAGCGAAATACATCATCATAGCGTCTGTAACAGCTATTGTCGTCTTCCTCGGCTGGTACTTCCGCACTATCCTGCTGTACTTGGCGGTAGCAGTCGTCATCTCATTGATAGGCAAGCCTGTGGTCAAATTCCTGACCGAGATCCGCATCAAGAATTTCCATCTGCCAAGATGGCTCGCATCAGCAGTGACACTTACTCTTATCATCTGCGTATGTCTTTCGCTGTTCCTCCTGCTGGCTCCCATGATAGGCCAGTTTGTCCACCTCATCAACAACATGAGCCTGAGTAGTCTCGGCACTCAGGTATATGAGCCGTTAGAGAAAATCAACGAATTCATAGTCAAGTCCATACCCTCCGTCGAACCGGATTTCAGGATAGAGGTATTCCTCTTCGACTACATCAAGGGCTTCATCAACATCAGCACGTTCTCCAACCTGATAGTGTCCTTAGCCTCCTTCATAACCGATTTCGGCATAGCCGTATTCTCCATCGTATTCATCGCATTCTTCCTGCTCATGGAGAACGGACTGATTACCGACGTTCTTACATCCATCGTCCCCGACCGCCTCGAAGAGAATGTCCGCAGAGCCACCAAGTCCATCAACTCACTGCTTTCACGCTATTTCGTCGGCATCTCGTTAGAGTCTCTCTTCGTTGCTACCCTCAACAGCCTCGGCCTCATATTCATCGTCAAAATGGACCCTCAGCTTGCCATAGTGGTAGGTTTCGCGTCCGGAATACTCAACATCATACCCTATTTAGGTCCGTTTATCGGCGACCTGCTGGCAGTAGTCATGGCACTTATCTTCCATCTGAACAATGGAGTGGAGATGCCCCTGCTCATCTTCCTTATCATCGTCCTCGCCATTTTTATCGTCACACAGTTCATCGACAACTATGTCTTCCAGCCGCTCATCTACTCCAACAGCGTAAAGGCCCATCCCTTAGAGATATTCCTGATTATCCTTATCGCCGGCCAGATCGGAGGAGTATTCGGAATTCTGATAGCCGTACCTCTCTACACAGTACTCCGCGTCATCGCCAGCGAGTTCCTGTCGCAGTCAAAATTTGTCCAGCGGCTTACAAGAAAGATCAGATAGCTCCTATGAGCGGGAAACATAAATAAAATGCGGCGGGCCCTATGACCCGCCGCACTATTTTACTCATCTGTTCAATCAGAATTACTCCTCAATACCGTTTGCAGCGAGGAAGTCGATATACTTCTGATGTGCGTCTGCATACTCCTGTCCTTTTGTACGGAAACGGAAGTAAATCTGCTTCAGGCAGCTGGCGATTACTATCTTGAGGTCATTGTCTGTAGCCATGCTGAATGCTTTCTCGAAAGGCTCGATGGAATCCATCAGATACTGCTCGAACTGCTTGTACATAGCCTCATATCCCTCAACATCATTGATATCAAGGTTATTCATCTCGGTCTGAACATTGATGGCCTCATCGAAATAAGTATTACCTACAGCGTAGATTCCGTATACGTAATTGGGATCAATCTCTAAAGATTTGTAGTAGCACTTGATGGCATTGTCGATATCACCTAAATTCTTGTATACATTACCTTCCGCATATACGAGAGAGGCGTTGCCCGGCTCATTGACCTGAGCCTGATGAATGAGGTCGAGTATCTTCTGAGGATCGTCGTTGGTCTCCATGTAGATGTTGATCAGCGACACGAGAACGGCCTGACTGGAAGGATATTTTGCGAAAGCATCATTGAGATACTTCTTAGCAAGATCAGTATTACCCTCCTTCTTTGCTATCTCAGAGAGAGCTGCAGCTACATCGCCCTGCTGGTCATAGCCGATTTCAAGGCACTTCTCGAAATATTTCGTAGCCTTCTCATTGTTGCCGAGAGCATTGTATGTAACACCAGTATAGTAGATAATCATGCTGTCAACACTGTTGACTACAGGATTGTCGGTGCAGGGGATAGACTCCTCGAAATAGAATGCGGCTTTCTCCAGATCTCCGAGAGTGTAGTAGCTCATGGCGTAGTTTACGAAATTATCGCGCAGCGCTACCAGCTTCTCATTGACTGCCTTGGTTTTAGAACCCTTGGCATCTACTTCGGCTGCCTTGATATAGGCATCACGTGCCTGTACCATCAGATCCTTGTCCATGATAGGCTTGGTAATGATGATGGCGTCGAGCAGACCATTGGAATTGTAGTAGTAATCATGGAACTCATAATGCTCAACGTCATACACGTTGTCATTGATAGTCACCTGCTCCTGGGATGCAGGCTTCGCTCCGCCGAGAAGCATGGCCTCGGTCTTGGACATTCCGATCCAACCGCTTCCCATCAGATCATTGTACGCATTCATGAATGCGTCACCGTATTTAATCCAAGTATTGGGATTTGCTGCCTTCTTCTCATTCTGTGTTGCGGCTTCCGCCTTGCTTATCGAAGAAAGCAGCTGATCTTTGTTCTGTGCTCCGGCAGTAAGTGCCACTGCCAGCATAGCAACGGTCAATAAAATCTGTTTCATGACTTTTAAATAAGTTTGAGTTATTATTGTGTTTGTTCTTTTTAAAGTTCTTCTCCATTCTCCTGAAGTCTCTCCTCACTCTTGTTGACCACACATACTGCGGCGATAGTATCACCTTCGCGCAGGTTGATGAGCTTGACTCCCTGAGTAGCCCTGCCGGCCACTCGGATATCGGATACAGGCACACGGATGGTAATTCCGGACTTATTGATAATCATCAGGTCATTCTCATCAGAAACCATCTTTATGGCTATCAGGTCACCTGTCTTTTCTGTGATATTGATGGTCTTGACTCCCTTGGCCCCTCTGCTTGTCTTGCGGTAATCGTCCAAAGGAGAACGCTTGCCGTATCCGTTCTCACTCACTACCAAGATATTACCAACGTCCTCCTGTTCCTGACCGCTCTTGGCACATACCATTCCGATAACCTCATCGTCATCCTCAATACTGATACCCCTTACTCCGGAAGCGGTACGTCCGATGGACCGGGCATCCGACTCGTGGAAACGCACGCACTTACCGTTGCGGGCCGCTAAAAGGATATCATTGTCCCCATCTGTAAGCACTGCCTCCAGCAGACTGTCACCGTCCTTGACTGTGATGGCGTTGACTCCTTTCTGGCGGGGACGGGAATAGGCCTCGAGCAGAGTCTTCTTGATGGTGCCGCGCTTAGTGGCCAAGACGATATAATGACTGTTGATATAATCCTCATCGCTCAGATTTCCCACATTGAGATAAGCGCACACATGGTCATCAGGCTCTATGCTGATAACGTTCTGTATCGCACGGCCTTTTGATGTCTTGGTGCCCTCGGGTATCTCGTATACCTTGAGCCAGTAGCACTTGCCTTTGTCGGTGAAAAAGAGCATGGTGCTGTGGGTATTGGCCACGTAGATGTGCTCTATGAAGTCCTCTTCTTTCGTAGTACTTCCCTTTGAGCCCACTCCGCCCCTGTTCTGGAGACGGTACTCGGTCAGAGGAGTCCTCTTGATATATCCGGAATGGGATATCGTAATCACTACATCCTCGTCGGCATAGAAGTCCTCCGGATTGAACTCATCGGCCGAAGGTACGATTTCGGTCCTGCGGGGATCTCCGAATCTCTCCTTGAGTTCCTGAGTCTCCTGCTTGATGAGAGCATACTGGAGAGTCTCATCTGAAAGGAAGGCCGTCAGCTCTTCTATCAGCTTGACTATAGCATCGTAATCAGCACGCAGCTTCTCACGGTCCATACCGGTGAGCTGTCCGAGACGCATCTCTACGATGGCTCCTGCCTGTATCTCACTGAATCCGAACTGTGTACACAGTCCGTCACGGGCATCCTGACGGCTTCTTGAAGCACGTATCAGGGCTATCACCTCGTCGATGATGTCAATGGCCTTGAGAAGACCGGCAAGGATGTGCTCCTTCTTACGGGCCTCGTTCAGATTAAACTGTGCGCGGCGCACCACCACGTTGTGGCGGTGACGTACGAAATATTTGATGAGCTGCTTGAGATTCAAAAGTCTGGGACGGCCGTCGACCAGCACCACATTGTTTACAGAGAAACTGGACTGGAGGGATGTCAGCTTGAAGAGAGTATTGAGGACCACATTGGCCACTGCTCCCATCTTCAGCTTGATGACGATGCGCATACCTTTGTGGTCGCTCTCGTCGTTGATGTAGGCGATACCGTCTATCTTCTTCTCCTCCACGAGTCTGGCAATACTCTCTATCATCTCCCTCTTGTTGACCATGTAGGGAATCTCGGTGACTACGATGACTTCCCTGCCTGAGGGCTGTACCTCGAACTCGGTCTTGGAGCGGACGACGATGCGGCCACGGCCTGTCTCGAATGCATCGCGGATGCCGGCGAGGCCCTGAATGATTCCGCCTGTCGGGAAGTCCGGACCTTTTATATAATGCATCAGCTCGTCTACCGTGATGTCATTGTTGTCGATATAGGCACATATCGCATCAGCTACTTCTCCGAGATTATGCGGAGCCATATTGGTAGCCATACCTACCGCGATACCGGATGAGCCGTTAAGGAGCAGCAGCGGTGCCTTGGAGGGCAGAACGAGCGGTTCCTTGAGAGTCTCGTCGAAGTTGGGAGTAAAATCTACCGTATCCTTGTCTAAGTCCTCGAGGCACTCCTCGGCAAGTCTCCTGAAACGGGCCTCGGTATAACGCATTGCTGCGGGAGGGTCGCCGTCCACTGAGCCGAAGTTGCCCTGTCCGTCCACAAGCATATATCTCATGCTCCACTCCTGGGCCATACGCACCATCGCCTCGTAGATACTGTAGTCTCCGTGGGGATGATATTTACCCATTACCTCTCCCACTATTCTGGCAGATTTCTTGTGCTGGCCGCCGGAAGTCAGACCTAAGTCGTACATACCGTAAAGAACCCTGCGGTGCACCGGCTTCAGACCGTCCCTGACATCAGGCAACGCCCTGGCCACAATAACGGACATAGAATAATCGATATACGCCGTCTTCATCTCCGTCTCGATATCGACCTGCACTATTCTGCCTTGAGTTATTTCTTCATTTTCCATCTTTTACACGTATTTCCAAAACAAAACGCTAAAATACTAATTATTTTCTTATCTCCAAGCAGTAAAATTATCCAAATTATGATTATTTTAGGGCCCCGAAAATGCAAGAACTTATGCGCGAACTCGATATAATCAGCAAAATATTTGAATACGCCAAGGAAGAAGCTGTCAAGACCGGATGGATGTCCATCACAGTCGAGCACTTCATCCTCGGCATGATACGCCACGGAGACAACGAGGCGTGCCGTTTCCTGACCGACAACGGACTGTCCCTAACCGAAATCAAATCGATGATTCTCGATGAGATAGACCACGGATACGCCATCCCGTACAACGATTCGTCCAAGGTCAGCATAAGCCCTGGAATGCAGCGCACCATCAATATGGCCAACGACGTGATGCACTCTCCCAAGGCAAAGCACATCCCCGACACAATGGTCTTTATGAGCATAATACTCAAGGAAGACAACTCCATCTTCGCATCTGTCGTCTCCGACCTCGGATTGGATTTCAACGCCCGCTATGCTGGAGACTTCGCAGACTATGGGTACGATGATCCGGAGTTCGACGACATGGACTTCGAGCTGGACGCACCGATGGACAAAAAACGCATCGAGACTCCGGAACAGACTTTGGAAAGGTTCGGAATGGATCTTACCAAGGCTGCGGCAGACGGCTCATTGGACCCGGTCGCCGGACGGGAAAGAGAGATAGACAGAGCCATCAGCATCCTGTGCCGGAGAAAAAAGAACAACCCCATGATCGTCGGAGAGCCCGGAGTCGGAAAAACATCTGTCGCAGAAGGCATCGCCATGAGAATTTCAGACAGAAGAGTCCCCTTGGACCTGCTCAATAAAAAAATTGTCTCCATAGACATGGGAGCACTCGTCGCAGGAACCAAATTCCGCGGGGACTTCGAAGGCAGGCTCAAAAAAATAATAGACGCTGTCCGGAACAACCCCGACATCATTCTCTTCATAGACGAAATCCACAACATAGTGGGCGCTGGCGCCGCTGGAGGCACAATGGATGCGGCCGCCATCATGAAACCGGCGCTTTCCCGGGGAGAATTCCAGTGCATAGGAACCACCACCTCGGACGAATACCGCAAAATCATCGAAAAGGACGGGGCCCTCGCAAGAAGATTCCAGAAAGTCATCATTGAGCAGCCCTCCTATGAAAAGTCCCTGATGATTCTCAACGACCTGAAACCGCACTACGAGAAGTTCCACAATGTAGTCTACACCCCTGAAGCCCTCAAGGCATGCGTGTCACTGTCCTCCCGATATATCTCCGACCGGAATCTGCCCGACAAGGCCATAGACGTGATGGACGAGGCCGGAGCCGCGGTACACATGTCCATGAGCATGCCTGACGACAAGCTCATAACCATGGGTGACAGGCTCCGGGACATCCGCAGGCACAAACGGGACTGCCTCGAAGGACAGAATTTCGAGATGGGCGCCAAACTGCTGAAGATGGAGCACAAGCAGGAGGAAGATATCGAGAGGGCCACCGGACACCTCCTCGACAAATCCATGAAAAAAGCCGCTTCTGTCACCGAGGACGATATACTCAACACAGTCTCTGTAATGACCGGCATCCCTGTCAACAAGATGGCCGCATCCGAAACCGCCAGACTCATCAACCTGCGCGAGGTCCTGAAGCGGCAGATCATAGGCCAGGACGACGCCGTAGACAAAGTAGTCAGGGCCGTATCCCGCAACAGAGTCGGCCTCAAGGACCCTGGCAGACCCGTAGGCTCATTCCTGTTCCTCGGCCCCACCGGTGTCGGCAAGACCCATCTGGCCAACATCTTAGCAGAACAGCTTTTCGATTCCAAGGACGCCATCATACGCCTTGACATGAGCGAGTATATGGAGAAGATATCCGTCAGCCGCCTCATCGGCGCCCCTCCGGGATACGTCGGGTACGACGAGGGCGGACAGCTCAGCGAGAGGGTCAGGCAGAAGCCCTACTCTCTCGTCCTGCTCGATGAGATAGAGAAAGCCCATCCGGACATCTTCAACATTCTGCTGCAGATTCTGGACGAGGGCAGGCTCACTGACAGCAACGGCAGGACTGTCGACTTCCGGAACACCGTCATCATCCTCACCTCCAACATCGGGAGCCGGGACATCAAGGACTTCGGACGAGGCATCGGATACGGTTCCTCGGACGGAACCTCTCCACAGCACCAGAAAGCACTGATAGACAAAGCACTCGGACGCGCATTCACTCCAGAGTTCCTCAACCGTCTCGATGAGACCGTGTACTTCAACAGCCTCACCCGCGCTGACATGAACGCTATCCTCGACGTAGAGCTCTCAAGGGTCCACGAGCGCATCAAAGAGGCCGGATACACCCTCATCCTTTCAAGCGAAGCCAAGGACTTCCTCTGCGACAAAGGCTACGATCCCACTTTCGGAGCACGTCCCCTCAAACGCACTCTGCGCAGATACATAGAGGACTTAGTAGCAGAGACCATATTGTCGGGACTGAAGCCGGGATCCAGAATCCGGGTAGACCTCAACGAAGACGGCACAGCCCTTACCGTCAGCAGGCACAGACTCAGATCCGACCTGACATTGAGCGGACATACCTCAGGCTGCCAAGGTTGAGAACGGGTACCATCCCCTCCGCATCCAATCCCCGGAAACGCCGGTCCGTAAGAATCTTGCCCTCATGGACCCGCATTCCCGTAACTGGATCGCAGAGGAATCTCACCGGAGGCCGCATGCCGTCAGCCCGAAAACCGAGACGAAGGTAAGAGTCTCCCCCGTACCATTCCATGTCGGCATAGGTCATTACCCCGAATTCCTCTCCCCCGTTTTCAATCCGCGCAATACCTGCAAATGCATCTATTAGGCGTCCCATCCCACCTACCACCCTTACCCCGCGGAGAGAAGCATAGCGCACCCATTCGTAAGAAATCCCCGCACCGCCCATCCTCCTGCCGGAAGAGAACGTAGCCACGGCCACCATAGGCGGGGTGCTGTCCATAGGAGCCTCCCGGCGGCCGGTTGATCGCAGGCGGAAAAGTCCTAAACGGACAGCAGAACGGGCAGAGCCGTAGATATGATTGGCCTGCAGAAACGATGCGGCCGTCCCGGCACTGATGACGCGCACCTCACAATTTCGGGCAAAAATATTGTACCCCGCCCCCATCCTCACCCTAAGCATAGAACGCACCAGCGGCCCCGCATACATCCACCGGTCCTCATAGATACAGAGCGCCTCCGCCGCACCGGCCTCAGCCATTGTCCTGCGGACAAGCTCTGGAGTCCCGCCTTCGGAAAAATAATCCAACGGTACTGTCACTATGGCAAGCGGCCGATTCTCACAAAGAAGCACCCGCAGACCGGATTTTTCCTCCGTTCTGAACGGCATCCCGCACTCTGAGAGAAATGCACACAACTCCTTTTCGAAGATTCTCATGACGCAAAATTATTCAAAAGACCATAAAATTTTTGAAATTTCAATCTTTTTCACTAATTTTGCCGCCCGTTTCAGTTAGAAGAAACACAGGATCTGCTAGCTCAGTTGGTAGAGCACAACACTTTTAATGTTGGGGTCTTGGGTTCGAGCCCCAAGCAGATCACCCCCAAAGCCTCCGGTGACGATTGTGCACCGGAGGCTTTTTTCTATATTTGCAGTATGAAAACTATCTTCTTAACCTCCGCACTGATCCTCTCAGCGGCACTCATCAGCTCCTGCACATCAGGCAGCACCTCAGAAAACAGTTCTGAGAATACCGTCATCGGCATATCCTGCGCTATGACAGACAACAATTCCCGTATTGGACGCAAATACAGCGAAGCCGTCATCAAGGCAGGCGGCATCCCCTACCTACTGCCGATAACCGAGGACACTGCTGCCCTTTCCGGCATGCTCGACGGCATCGACGCCCTCGTCCTCACCGGAGGCGAGGACCTCAATCCCGCCATCTACGGCGAAGAGCCTCATCCTGAATTAGGAACTGTCGACACTCTCCGTGACAGCTACGACCTCTACCTCGTCCGGACTGCTGCCGCCCGCGGCATACCGGTCCTCGGCATATGCAGGGGCGAGCAGCTGATCAACATAGCCTTCGGAGGCACCCTCTACCAGGACATCCCCTCCCAGAAACCGTCTGAGACCGACCACTACCAGTCCTTCACCAACCTCAGGCCCATTCACTCCATCCACCCTGTAGGAGGCACGTGGCTCGCTGACATAGCCGGCACCGGAGCCTACATGGTCAATTCCACCCACCATCAGTCCGCCAAGGACATAGCTCCTGGCTTCAGAGTGGCCGCCTGGTCCCCCGCCGACTCCATTGTGGAGGCCATCGAGTGCATCGACGGCCGTCCGATATGGGGAGTGCAGTTCCATCCCGAAGGCCTGACCGCCGGCGGCGACACCACAGCCCTCAACATATTCAGATTCATCGTCTCCAAGGGCCGCGAACACCGCTCCGGAAGGTAAGCGTTCCGGCCCGGCCTTACCGGTGGCACAGATTTTTTGCAGAAAATTTTGTAAATTCCGAAATAACTCTTACTTTTGCGCTCCCAAACCAAACAAAGGTTACGGACAGACATGGTGCCATAGCTCAGTTGGTAGAGCAAAGGACTGAAAATCCTTGTGTCCCTGGTTCGATTCCCGGTGGCACCACTTGAAGAAGAAGCAGTTGGAGTTTTCTGACTGCTTTTTCTTTTATCCCACTCTATGTTAGAATATTTTGTTAACTTTGCAGTATAGAAGCCGACATTATGCAGACAGAAGAGATTTTGGAAAAACTGAGGGAATACAAGGCTGAAAGAGGAAATGCCTATGGCATAGAGACTCTTGGGCTTTTCGGCAGTTGCGCCAGAGGTGAGCAGTTGCCTGACAGTGATATTGATGTCTGCGTAAAGATGAAAACCCCGTCATTTTTCAGCATGGCAGGCATACAGAATGAGCTGGAAGAACTTTTCAAATGTAAGGTGGACTTGATATCCCTTGGGGCCATTATGAGACCTTTGTTTAAGAAAAATCTAGAAAGAGATGCAGTGTATGTCTAAAGATATCATGCTTGATATGTTGGATTATATCAGGCATCAGGCTGAGTTTATTATTGAAACGACTGAAGACGTGAAAGAGCTTAATGACTTCTTATGCTCACAGTCCGGTATGGTGCTTTATAACTCGACCTGTATGTGCTTGCAGACAATAGGTGAGACCGTCAGGAAAATTGACGAGCTGACAGACAGAAAATTTTTGGACAAATGCTATCCTGAAGTCCCATGGAGGAGTATCATAGGCATGAGAAATATCATATCTCATGAATATGCTGCAACGGACCCCGAAAAGGTGTTTAATACTATAAAGCTTGATATCCCCGCACTGTTGCAAAAAGTGGATGAGATAATTGAGGATGTAAGTGCGGGGAAGCACAATGATAAATTAGAGAATAATGTTTAACCCTGAAAGCATATCCTTGTTTTCCAAAAAGTTTTAACCGCAGGCTGAAAGAGACTGTTAATGCAGTGATTCTCAGTGAAATCGAGAGTGGTAGAGCAAAGGACTGAAAATCCTTGTGTCCCTGGTTCGATTACCGGTGGCACCACTAAATTAAGAAGCAAAAGAATGAAAATAGCTGAATGTTTGAAATTCAGCGACTTTCTTTTTTGCCTCCGACAACGCAACTTTTCAGTTTAATTGCCACTTTACATTTTAGTTAAATTGTATATATTTGATTACAAACATTTTACCCGTTTCGCAATATGTTAAGTGGGGCGCATTTCGACCAAAACAGGCGATTTTGTCGTCATCTAACATTTTTCACAAAATGCAATACTCAGTCAATCAAATGGTTGTAATACAACTAAAATGTAAAGTGGTGATACGGGATCGTAAACGGCTTTAGCTTTCATACAGTCATGTAGCCACAAAGTCGGACAGCCACAGTCTGTTATGCTCATTTTTTTCATATTCCTGCATTCCACAGCAACTTACGCCAAGCGGGCGACTTACAGACTGAAGGCTGTCGACACCTGTCTGTTATCCTAACTTTTCACTTACTTCGTTGTCTGACAAGACTATACGTAAATCTTCCGATTACAGACTCGTCAGGGAGAAAATATGCAGACCGCGGGATAACCCTGCCACAGCACCTTCCTAACGCTATTATGTGAAGTTCGTATTTCGGTGTACTGTTCAGTCTGTCGCTCGCTCAATTTTGCAAGCATATGTTATCCAAGCCAATATACGAAACGAGCAATTACAGACTGCTGACGGTGCGGTAAAGTAATGTCAAAGTAAGGTAAGCCAGGGCAATCAGCATCTGTGCATCGCTCAAGAAACCAGGCTATATCGGCAGCTGCGGCTTCCCATATAATAGGCCCCGCTGCGCTTATCAGTCCCTACGGAAGATAACCCTGAGGGCAAATACCGGATCATGCGCTTCCCAGGTTGCCATTGCCAGCTGGACAAAGGCGCCCCATGCCATGCTGCATTACTATTTTCAGACAAAAGATAGTTTGCGTATATTTGCATCTATTAACTGACAAATCCGCATGGCATAATATGAGGTTCGTAGACGTGATAATACCGCTGAAGTTCAGGGACTCCGTGACCTACTCGGTTCCGGAGGAGCTGGAGGGGAGCATAGTGCCCGGCAGTCTCGTGAGGGTCACGGTGGTGGGCAGGGCCTACACGGCGGTGGTGCTGAGGGTGAAGGATGAGCCGGAGTTCGACATCTCGAAGATAAAGCCGGTCAAGGAGGCGGTCAATTTTCCGCCGGTGACACAGGCCAATATGGACTTCCTGCGGCAGGTGGCGTCCTACTACATGTGCTCCCTGGGGGAGGCTTTCCGCTTCGCTGCCCCGTCTACGGTCAAGGCTCTCAAGCGGCCGAAACAGCAGACCGCATCCGGTGATGGTGGGGCAGCTGACGGATCATCAGACAGCGGCACAGACATCAGGCCGGCATCCCCGGCAGACATCAGCCGGACAGAGCTGCCGGTCCTCTCGCCGGAACAGGAAACAGCGGCTGCAGATATCAGAAAGCACTTTGCAGCCGGCCGGAACGTCCTCCTGCACGGAGTAACCGGCTCGGGCAAGACTGAGATCTACATCACTCTGGCGGCCGAATGTCTAAAAAAGGGGCTGAACGTACTCTACCTCGTCCCGGAGATAGCCGTCAGCCGTCAGATCCAGAGCCGTATAGCCGGGTATTTCCCCGACAGGCTACTGGTATACCACTCCAAGCAGACAGCTCCGCACAGGCGGGAGGTCTACAGCAGGGTGGCCTCCGACACAGAACCGCACATCGTCCTGGGCCTCCGCTCCGCCCTCTTCCTGCCCCACAGCCGCCTGGGCCTCATCATAGTGGACGAAGAGCACGACCAGTCCTACAAGCAGACTGACCAGGCTCCCCGCTATCACGGCCGGGACACCGCCCTGATGCTGGGCCGGGTCCAGGGCTGCCCGGTACTCCTCGGTTCCGCTACCCCCTCCTTCGAGAGCCTGTACAACGTACGCACCGGCAGGTTAGAATACGTCCCCCTCTCCCACCGCTATTTCGAGGGCGGCGGCAGCACCGTCACTATCGTGGACATGCCCCTGCAGAGACGCAGGAATGCCGTGAAAGGGGCATTTTCCCTGACTCTGCTCAAGGCCATAACAGCCCGGCTGGAAAGGCATGAGCAGGTGCTCGTCTTCCGTTCCCGTAGAGCCTACGCCTCGGCCATGGAATGCCCTGACTGCGGCTTCATACCCCGCTGCCCCTCCTGCAACATTCCCATGAGCTACCACAAGTTCAGCCACAGCCTGAGCTGCCACTGGTGCGGACATTCGGAGCCGGCCCCCGCCGCCTGCCCCCAATGCGGGAAGGCACCGATGAAGTTCTTAGGAGACGGCACCGAGAAGATAGAGGAAGAGCTGCGGACATTTTTCCCAGATGCCCGCATAGAACGCTTCGATGCTGACACCACCAAGGACAAAAAGGAGGAAACGAGGATTCTAAGACAGTTCTCCGAAGGGAAAATAGATATTCTGGTCGGCACCCAGATGATATCCAAGGGATTTGACTTCAAGCACCTGACTCTGACGGCAGTGCTCAAGGCCGAGGCCGTGACCTCGGTATTCGACTTCCGGGCGGACGAGAGGGCCCTCCAGCTGCTCCTGCAGTTCATGGGCAGGGCAGGCCGCAGGGACACTCCGGGGGAAATGATCATCCAAACCAGCCGGGCGGACCACCCGGTATTCCGTATGCTCCGGCTTCCGGAGGAGGGAGACCTCGAGTCCCTGATGGAGGAAAGGCGGGAATTCGGATATCCTCCCTTCTCCAGGATCATCCGGCTGCTGCTCAAATCCCCTGATAAGGAAAAACTGGACAGCATGGCAAAGGAGGTTTCAGACATTCTGGGGAAAAGCGGCTTAAGGGACATCTGCGGTCCCGCCGCCCCTCCGGTCGAGAAAAGTTCCGGGGAATTCCTGCTGCAGTTCCTTATAAAGACCGACCGCAGCCGCAGCTGGACTCAAGCAAAGGCACGGCTCTACAGCCGGCTCCGCGGTTTTCCGGCAGCCTCCCTCGCCATAGACGTGGATCCGGTGTTCTGACAGGACAAAAAGGGGGGTGACCCAAAAGGAGGAATTTCAAGGCTTGCGCAGATGAGAAAACCGGAGTGTACTGCCGTACATGAGGATTTTCGAATCAAGCGTAACGCAGAAATTACCCTTTTGGGCCACCCGCCCTCAGAGTTTTTCATAGTCAGTACTCATCAGTCTTTCTTAGCCTTCGATGCAGCCGAAGAGGCGGCTACTTTAGCCTTGGCCAGCAGGGGCGCCCAGTTGTAGTTGCGCCTGAGACCCTGGATGGTCATGTAGAGCATCAGAATGCATGACACTATGCAGACCAAAGCGAACGCGGCGATATACAGGCATGCCTTCATTATCATCACAGGTGCATTGGTTCCTGCATCGTAAGATCTTTCGGTATGTCCGTCACTGTACTTCCTCACGGTCTGAATCCAGCTTATCGAGGCGGCGCTGCCCAGCATCATCGCCGACAGGGCGTAGGTAAACTTGCTGATGCCCCTCAGAGTGCTGGACTCGGCCCTGGTGCGGGTGATGGTGTAACCGTACGGACGCTCGGCGAAGATATACACCGGTATCAGAATGATGAAGAATATGTTCCAGGCCCTGACCGCCCGTTTCTCGGCCTTGGCGCTCTTGACCCACGAACCATACTCATCCAGCGCCATCTTCTTTATATCCTTGAAATCCATCTTATTGATCCTGTCGAACTCTTTCCTGCACTCCTTTGCACGGGCAAGGGACTTGTCCTGCTGCTCCTCCAGTCTTTTCCTGACATCCCTCGACTGGGCGGTATCGGCCTTGGCGGCATATTCGTCAGCAGCCTCCATCGCCCTGGCATAAGAGGACTTCTGCTCATAAAGAGACAACAGCTTATAATTTTTAGCACTCAGATTAGCATATTTGACAAAACCGGCCGGACTGTAGAGATCATCGGGAGTAGTATCCCAGTTGAGAACAGTATCAGTTTCCTCCCAGTTCTCGACTGCTGCAACATTCTCCTGCCTGTTCTCCACGCTTTCCTGCTTCTGGTCCACTCTCCAGGAAAGGAAGGCCACCGTAAGTATCACACCGAGTATCACCTGCCACTGGAAGTTCCAGTGCCTTGTGGATGACCAGTCCAGAATCATCTCCAGATCCACGGTGCAGAACTTGAAATACTGGTCGTCCTTGTCCACCAGTGCCTTCTTGGCCATATTCAGCAGTTCCAGCATCCGGGCGGTCTCCTCTGCCGTCTCGGGATATGCGTCATCGATGCCTTTGGCAGTACCGGCCTGGGTTGTCACTGCCTGATAGAGGTAGCCGTAGGCCTCGGCATTGGGGCTGTCGCTCTCCGACAGACGCTTCACTTCATCGATGTCGAACGACAGATAGCCTTCGCGCATCGCCTTCTTCCTGTTCTTGGGACTTCTCTTCTTTTTGTTGTCTTCTTTCTGTGCCATAACGGTAGTTTTAGGTTTATTAATTCCTTTCAAAGTTAGCCGCTGCGCACAGAAAGGGCGTATCAATACGTCAAAAACGCAGTGTCATTAAGTAAATAACTTGGTACGGTACTGCTGCGGAGACAGTCCGTGTTTCTTGAAAAATGCACGCCGGAACGTAGAAAGGGAATTGAATCCTGACAGTTCTGCAAGATGCTCAGTCGAATAATGCACTGAGCGGTCTGAAAGCAGGTGCTCGGCTTCCAACAGCCGCCGGCTGTTTACATAATCGTAGAATGTGGTTCCGAGTTCCTGGTTGAGATAGTTGGAAAGTGTTGTCCGGTTGGTTCCGAGTTCTGCAGCAAGATCCGTCAGAGTCAGATGGGCAGAGCGGATGAAATACTCTCCGGCAGTGAGTTCCTTGAGCTTTCCGGCAAAATGCCATGGTCCGTCAGCACCGGAACCATCCGGCTTCAGCTCGCCTTGGGTAAGCGGAATATAATAATAGGTATTGTATGCAACTATGCTCCAGGACACAGTCAGTGTCAGATAATACACGGAGTCCATCACATAGTCTATACGTGTGGATAGGAAAGTCCATAGAAGCAGATTGGGAAGAAACAGAGCGATGCTCACCCACACCCACCTGATGTCCATGTGAGTGATATCCGAGCGGTTCTCCTTCAGACAGCGCCGGTACCGGACTGTCATCCATAGCACCACACACATACAGACTCCGGAAAATACCGAGGAAAACGCCACCTGCATACGGAATATCCAGTCCTCCGGCCAGCATGCATACAGTACGGTCATCAGAGGAAAAGGTAAAAACAGGAGCAGCATCCTCAGAAGAGTAGTCCTGCCAGGAGTCAGCACCTCGAAAGCATAGATAACATACAGAGGCACAGCCCAGTTATCTATTGAGAGCAGCATCCTGTACAGATACTCGTGCGATGCGACATAAGTGGACATATACAGAATGTCCTTAAGAAAGTACACAGTGTAGACCGCTAAGATGACTCCAAGCACGACCCGGAGCCTGTTGCGCCGGAACATAAAGAGAAACAGCACGGAGGCCAGTCCGAAAAGACCGGCCGTGATACCGTTCATCATTATGGTTATCTCACGCAGCATTTCCTCCCTGTATTTTATTTGAAATCCCTGCCGACCACCACCCTGAGCGCCTTAGGAAGCACCTCGAGAGTAATCGGTGTCGTTCCCACCACCTCTCCGTCGATCTCCACCCTGTCCGGTCTACGCGAGATTACCCTGACCTTTGAAGCCGAGCAGTGAGAGACCTCCTTTATTCCATATATTGTACCCTTGAAAAGCTGTCTGAAAAGCAGGAGGAACTTCAGTTTGGAGACCTTCCTTGCCACCATCACATTGACCAACCCGTCATCCGGAACCGCATCAGGGACCTGCATCATCCCTCCCCCGCTGTATTTGCCTATTCCGAATGCTATAGAGAACATTTTTCCAGAAAAAAAGCTCCTGCCGTCCACTACCACTTTTGTCGGATTGCTGGTACGCCCGACAAGAGCCTTGAACGCAGCCTTCACATAAGCCAGATCCCCTGATTTTCCCTTATTCTTTGCAGTATTGCACCTCTGGCAGATATTGGCATCAAGCCCTACCCCAGCGACATTGACCATATACCTCGAATTGCGTACACCGGCCTGAGAATACTCGATACGGGCGACATCCTGACAGACCGTACGGCCCTCGAGGATCGTCTCTATCGCTTTGTCATAATCCTTTGGGATTCTGTACATTCTCGTCCAGTCATTGGCTGACCCTGCAGGCAGCACGGCAAGAGTAACTTCTTCCACTGGCACATCCTTCTGATAGAAGATACCGTTGACTATTTCATGGAGCGTCCCGTCACCTCCGACAGAGATAAAACTGCGGAAACCCCGCTTCAAGGCATATATGACCAACTCCACTGCATGGTACCTGTGAGTAGTAAACATTTCTTCGAAGGAGAAACCTCTGTCTTTAAGCATATTTGACAATATAGGCCACTCCCTGGCCACCTTTCCGCCACCGGCATTGGGATTTATTACTGCTATCCAAGAACTGTCACTCATCTGTTTTGAAAAAATTTCCGCGAAAATAATATTAAATATCGGTTAGATGAAAAGAATTTCTAATTTTGCGGATTAGCTTAAAATAACAATATGGGTAAAATCATTGCTATTGCAAATCAGAAAGGAGGAGTCGGGAAGACTACCACTGCTATCAATCTCGCTGCATCTCTCGCTGTTTTAGAGAAAAAGACACTGCTGATCGATGCAGACCCTCAGGCCAACACTACATCCGGAATGGACTTTGATCCGGATTCCGACAGCGGAAGCACACTGTACGAAGTGCTTATAGGCCAGAAGAGAATCTCAGAGGTAGCCCTCGACACGGAGATCAAGGACCTGAAAATAGTTCCCTCGCACATCAACTTAGTAGGAGCCGAGATAGAACTGATCAATGTAGAGAACAAGGAACTGGCCATGAAAGAGGCCCTCAGTGAGGTAATCGGGGAATACGAGTACATCATCATCGACTGTCCGCCTTCCCTCGGACTCATAACCGTCAACGGGCTTACAGCCGCAGACTCAGTAATCATACCGGTGCAGACAGAATTTTTTGCCCTTGAAGGGTTGGGCAAACTGCTCAATACCATCAAACTTATTCAGACCAGACTCAATCCCGGACTCAAGATAGAGGGCTTCCTGCTCACCATGTTCGACGGCCGCCTGAGACTGGCCAACCAGGTAGTGGAGGACGTCCGCCATCATTTCGGCAATATGGTTTTCAACACTGTAATCCAGCGTAATGTCCGTCTTAGCGAGGCTCCCTCGCACGGCAAGCCCGTCATCCTCTACGATGCCATCTCCGCAGGTACCAACAACTACCTCAATCTTGCCAAGGAGATTATCGCCAAGAACGCTTAATACCCTAAGATATAAGAGATATGTCTACAAAAAGAGCAGCATTGGGAAAAGGACTCGGAGCTCTGATATCCGGAATGGACGGCCTCGGTACACCGTCGGCACATACACCCACCCCGGTCACACCGTCTGTCCCCGGCCCCGCATCCATCTGTGAGATACCGGTGGAAAAGATCTCTGCCAATCCATACCAGCCCAGAAGCAACTTCGACGAGCAGGCCCTCGAGGAGCTTGCGGACTCCATACGGCAGCTCGGCATCATCCAGCCCATCACCGTCAGGAAAATAGGTCTCAAGTATCAGATCATCAGCGGAGAGCGTCGTTTCAAAGCTGCGCAGGCAGCCGGTCTCGGGACCATTCCGGCCTACATCAAGGATACAGATGACCAGGGAATGCTCGAAATGGCCATTGTGGAGAATATCCAGAGAGAGGACCTCGATGCCATAGAAGTGGCGCTCAGCTTTCAGAGGCTCATAGACGAATGCCATCTGACTCAGGAGAGCATGGCTGACAAAGTAGGCAAGAAACGCGCCACTGTCACCAACTACCTCCGGCTCCTGAAACTCCCCGCAGAAATCCAGGTCTGCATCCGTGATAAAAAGATATCCATGGGACACGCAAAGGCTATTCTCTCGCTCACCGACCCCGTATCCCAGATAAGTCTGTGCGATGAGATTCTTAAAAAAGGTCTTTCTGTAAGACAGGCCGAAGCCAAGGCACAGGCCATGCTTAAAAAAAGTGAAGACGTACAGGCGCAGGAGGATAAAAAGGCCGCAAGCGATCTTCCAGACTCCTATTACAGGGTCCTGGAGATTATTGGAAAATATTTCGGAAACAACATAAGTCTCAAGAGATCAGAGCAAGGAAAAGGCAGCATCACCATACAGTTCTCTTCGGACACCGAAGTGGAATCATTTTTGAAAGCGATAGAGAACATTAACTAAATCATACAAGGGAAACAGGTGCGGAAGACAGTTTTAATCGCTTTAATCTTAGTATTGATACCCGCAGGACACCTGTCGGCACAGTTCGCCACAGGCAGTTCCGGCGGTATGACTTCGTCTTCCGGCAGCCCGTCCGACAGCTCAGGCTCCGCTGTTGAGTCCTACACACTAAAACGTTACTTCAAATCCCTGTCCCACCGCGACACCATGTCCATAGGATGGGCTTTCGGAGGCTCTGTCCTACTGCCGGGCACAGCCCAGATATACAACAAGGACTATTGGAAGCTGCCCATTTTCTACGCCGGAATAGGAGGCATGGTCGGTGGAGGCGTCTACTACCACACGCAGTTCAAAAAATCCGGCAGTGACTCTGACAAGCTGGCCCGGAATCTGTTCTTCATAGGTGCCGCAGCCGTCTACTGGGCACAGCTTCTCGACGGAGCCGCATGCTATGAGTCTTCGAGAGACCACCTGCCGGGAAGAGCCACTGTCTATTCCATACTCTTTCCAGGCTTAGGACAGATCTACAACAGGGAGTACTGGAAACTGCCCATCTACTACGGAGGGCTGGCCGTCGCAGGATACTTCTGGTACTACAACGACATCCAGTACCACCGCTTCCAGAACGACTACAACGCCGCCACCACCCCGGGCGGCAACTACCAAGGCACCATCTCCACCGAGAACCTCAAGTACTACAGAGACTACTACCGCAGGTTCCGGGACTATTCGATAGTGGCGACAGTACTCATCTACCTGCTGCAGGTAATCGACGCCGATGTCTTCGCAACCATGAGTTCCTTCGACGTCAACCAGAGTCTTAGCATGGACATACAGCCGGCGGTTATCGAACCGCTCAACTACGACTTCACTACCAACTATACATCTGTCATGCCGGCCGGCAGTGCCATCGGAGTACAGATGAACTTTAAATTTTAAAACACAGCGATGAAGAGAAAACTGATACTTATCCTCACAGCCGTACTCGCAAGCACCCTCACAGCTGCCTCCGCTCCGGACAAGGACAAAGACAGGCCAGTCCAGGACAGGCAGAAAAGGACCATTACGATGGGCGCCAGCACCGTCACCAAAAAGAGCCTTATGAAGCAGAGAGACTCCCTCATGCAGGCCAACAGACGGCTGCATCTCCTTTTGGACAGCCTCTACATGGTCAATGAGAGTCTTCTTACAGCAGAAGAGCAGCAGCAGGAAAACGACTCCATCAACCCCGGCTTCATGGAGATGACCGGCTTAGAACAGCCTGTCTACACTGACTCCGTCTATACTGTCTCAAGAGATTCACTGCTGAGCCTGTGGTACCAGAAGCGCAACCTCAACCTGATGGAGATAGAGCCATCCGACATCGACACCATCGAGATGGCCTCCGACATCCCCGACTCAGTCTACATCGAACGGCTGCAGAAACTCAACTCATTCATCTCCGTCCCCTACAACCGCATCATCCGCAACCACATCATATACTACACCCAACGCATGCCCGACAAGATGGAGCGCATCCTCGGATTAGCCACATACTACATCCCCATATTCGAAGAGATATTTGACAAATACGACATGCCCCTCGAACTGACCGCAATGGCCGTCATCGAGTCAGCCCTCAACGCCAAGGCCGTCTCCCGCGCCAGGGCCAAGGGCATGTGGCAGTTCATGTACTCCACAGCCAGGCGCTACGGACTTACCATCAACTCCTACGTCGACGAGCGCTTCGACCCCATCGCCTCCGCCGATGCAGCCGCACGCTACCTGCGTGACTCATACCTCATCTTCGGGGACTGGAACCTGGCCATAGCATCCTACAACTGCGGGGCCGGCAACGTCAACAAGGCCATCCGCCGCTCGGGAGGCTCCAAAGACTTCTGGGAGATCTACCCCTACCTTCCCCGCGAGACCCGCGGCTACGTTCCCTCATTCTTCGCGGCCCTCTACGCCATGAAGTACTACAAGGAGCACAACCTGACTCCCGACTACATCCCCATGCCTCCGCATACCGATACCTTGAAGATCAACAGGATGCTCCACTTCGAGCAGATTGCCCACTACACCGGCGCCAGCATTGAGGAGCTGAGGACCCACAATCCCCAGTACCTCCACGACATAATCCCCGGCACCGAGCACGAGTACATACTCCAGCTGCCCTACCAGTACACCAACGCCTTCATCGACCACGAGGACGAGATCTACGCCTGGAAAGACTCCGTGTACTTCAGCCCCGCCGCTATGAAAAAGATCGAGCAGGGAGTCTCCGCTGATGCCACCCGCATCGTACACAGGGTCAAGAGCGGCGAGACACTCAGCCACATCGCCCTCCGCTACGGCGTCTCAGTGCGCAACATACAGAGATGGAACGGCATAGGCACCCGCATCCGGGCAGGCCAACGCCTCGCCATATACCTCAACGGCAGCGGTCCGGCAGCCTCTTCCTCCTCCCGCAGTTCCTCATCATCAGGCAGCAAACCGGCCACCACGGTATCCGACGGCTACGTTATCTACACCGTCCGCTCCGGAGACAATCTCTGGGATATCTCCCGCAAATTCAGCGGAGTGACCATGAACGACCTCATGGAGCTCAACGGTCTTACCAAGAACAGCAAGATACATCCCGGAAAGAAGCTGCGCATCAAAAAGGCAGAGTAAGCTGCAGCCGCACCCCGAGCTCATCCTTGTCCGGGGAGTCAAAGCGCTTGAGAGCCGAACACTTGAGGCTCAGATTGAACCACCTGACGGGCCTGTACGTCACAGTAGCGTACAGACCCGCTCCTTTCCCGTAGTACGCCGGCACCGAGAACGCCCCCGGCACATCCCTCTCGTAGCAGTATATCCTCGCATCCCAGTCCTCCGCACTGAACGCCGTTGCCCTAAGACTGCATCTGATACTTCCCGACGGAGCCGAATAATTCAATTCATAGAAGAAGAGGGCTCCGAATGCATCCCCACCGCCCCAGCTACCTTCTCCCCTCGCAGACAGCTCAATACCGTTCCTGAACACATACGTATACTCGCCGCGCAGCCGAAGCAGACGGGTATCCCGCCCATTGTCCCATGTGCCGCTCAACTTGCCGTACACCAAGTGGTTCTCACCCGCTTCCCACTGACAGTCCACATACGCCTTCAGACAGTCCGATGGCCCCTTCACCCCGAACCGTGCCCATGGAAAATGCGTGTACTCCGCACTTGCCGAGACTGTCAGGCCGCTGCCGCAGGACCACCTGAGAGCCGCCGATACACCGTGCTCATTATTGACATTGCTCCGGCAGTAGGCACCTGCATGAGTCGCGATGTATCGGGGAGAATAATACCGGTATACTATAGATGTCTCCACCGATGAGGGCAGCGGCCACACCGCTCCGCCAATGACCGCAAAGGCTCCGCCAAAATCCGCAGCCGCCTCCCCGAACACCCGCACACCCTTGAGCGAGAGGAGAAAATCCGCAGAGACATTGCCCCACCACCCGTCGTAGCGCAGATGCTCATTATAATAAGAGGTGCGGCGCCCGTCAAGCCGGTCGTAGCGGTATGCCGCAGCCGTAACTCCCACCTTGAGCCAGGCATTGCGCCAGGAGACATTGCCTCCGGCAACCTCCTCTCTCAGGGCATCGCGCCCCTGTCGCCTCGCGTCAGTATCATGCAGGCCGTCATCCGGCATAGAGGTAAAATATTCCCCTTCCACAGCGGCATCCACCCCATTGTTGGAATAAAATACAGAAGCCCTCACCCCCCGGGGGAAGCCGAATGTCATGGCCGCGCCGTGGAAATAATTGTTCTCGTCCGACGATGTATATGGCCGTACAGCTCCCTCCCGGCGCACTGCTGCCGAAGGAGAGGACAGTCCGGACATGGAGAAAGAGTTCCAAAGCGCCAGTCCCTGACCGAAGCGCAGGGAAAAATCCCCGGCTACCGCTGACTCGAGCCTGAAACGGCCGTCCCTTGTCAACGGCTGGTCCTGGACAGAAACAAAAAAAGAGTAGAAATCCGGGAAGTCCCTCTCTCCACGGTCATTCTCAAGGGTAAATCCGGCGGAGCAGCGGTCTCCGAGATTCACCCGCAACCGGGAATAAAGCGGTACCGGAAAGCCCTCATCGGGAAAGCCGCCGCTCCTTTCGAGGTTCATCTTCGAACGCAGTGTCCATTGGCCCGAGAATTCCTCATACCATCTCCGTTCATGCGACAGTCCGACATCGTCTTCCATGCGCCCGAAAGTCACAAAAGGCATCAGCAGCTCCACTACTGCCGGAGAGAATCCGTCGACCAAAGCCAGCTCCGCAGCAGAAGCCACGGGACCGTACTCACAGCGGTATTCCATAAGGCTGACAACCATGAACGGGGTCAGCAGCGGGCACGCCTCCATAGCCTGACGGCCGGCACTGCTCAGATCAAGAGGCCGCCTGCGCAGCTCCATGAAATACTCCATCATGGCCTCCGGATCCCCGGTCCCCTCCTCGGCCTGAGTTTCTATCAGCCGTACTATCTCCTGCGGAAGGTCCTGCGCCCTGAGCACCTCACCGCCGCATGCACATAACAAAAAAGCCGCCCCGAGAAGGGCGGCCCTGTATCCTGTCGTCTTCCCCTCTGTTCTCCAACACATACCCGACTTGTTTAATGAATGATGTCTATCGTCTACTCATCTACCTTGAACTTGTATTTTATCTCCTTGAGCTCCCGGTTGGCCTTCTCGATCTTCGATGCGAGGTCGTTCTTGAATGCCACCACCTTCTCCATAACTGCCGGATCACCTGCTGCCAGAATCTGTGCGGCAAGGATGGCTGCATTCTTGGCTCCGTCAAGGGCCACCGTGGCCACGGGTATGCCTGAAGGCATCTGCAGGATAGAGAGTATCGAGTCCCAGCCGTCGATGGAGTTCGAGGACTTGATGGGCACTCCGATTACCGGTACCGGCGTATACGCTGCGATCACACCGGGCAGATGAGCTGCTCCGCCGGCTCCGGCGATGATTACCTTAATGCCTCTGTCGTGCGCGGCCGTAGCGAACTTCATCACCTGCACCGGCACTCTGTGAGCCGAAAGGGCGTTGATCTCAAAAGGTATTTCCATAGAATCGAGGAACTCTGAGGCAGCCTTCATCACCGGCATGTCCGAGGTACTTCCCATGATAATAGATACGAGCGGTTTCATCTTGTTTCTGATTTATTTTGTCCAACGCAAATTTACGTTAAAAAAACATTAATTCTCCTTTTTTTGACGTACTTTTGCGTCATGGACAGGATAAAACTTCACGACAAGTATTTCAAGCTTTTCATTCCCAATGAGAAGATAGAGGCGGCCATCCGTCAGACCGCTGAGAGCATCAACCTCGACTACCGCGGCTCCTCGCAGCCCCCAGTCTTCCTGAGCGTACTCAACGGCTCCTTCATGTTCACCGCCTCGCTCATGAAATACATCGACTTCTCCTGCGAGCTGTCCTTCGTCAAGCTCTCCTCCTACTGCGGCACCGCCTCCACCGGCCAGGTCAAGCAGCTCATCGGAGTGTCAGACAGCCTCAGGGGACGCCGCGTCATCATCGTGGAGGACATCGTGGACTCCGGCAAGACAATTACCGAGATGTACGCCATGCTCCGGGACATGGGCGTAGAGGACATCCGGGTATGCACCCTCTTCCTCAAGCCGGCCGCCTACAAGGGTACCGTAACCATCGACTACCACGCCATGGAGATAGGCAACGAGTTCATCGTCGGCTTCGGCCTCGACTACGACCAGCTCGGACGTCAGTATCCTGACATCTACATCGTCGACTAACCATTTTTAACACTTATACACATCATGAGATACTACATTCTTTTCGGCCCTCCGGGAGCAGGCAAAGGCACCCAGGCCAAACAGATCGTCGAGAAATACCATTATCTTCACCTCTCTACCGGAGACCTCCTGCGTCAGGAGATGGCCGCCGGCACAGAGCTCGGCAAGAAGGCCGCTGAGCTCATCAACCGCGGCGACCTCGTACCCGACGAGGTGGTGGAGGGCATGATCCGCAACAAGATAGCCTCCAACAGGGACGTCGCCGGCTTCCTCTTCGACGGCTTCCCCCGCACCATCGCCCAGGCCGAGGCCCTCGACGCCATGCTCACCGAATTCGGCGGCAAGGTCGACGCAGTCCTCTCCCTCACCCTCCCCGATGAGCTCGTCTACGAGCGCATCCTGCACCGCGCCCAGATCGAGGGCCGCAAGGACGACACCGACCGCAGCATCATCGAGAACCGCATCGCCACCTACCACGACAAGACCGAGCCCCTCATCTCCTACTACAAGGGCCACGGCAACTACCGCGAGATCCAGGGCAACGACACCATCGAAAACGTCTTCACCGCCCTCTGCGGAATACTCGACGAGTAAGCCGGCTGCAGATCTTAAAGACGGCAAACAGCACACGGGACTGTCCTATACAGGGGCGGTCCCGTTTTGTGTAAACTTGATTGTTATTTATCCTTAATTCCGCAACACTTTGATTTAACTTTATTTATAAGTACCTGAGCAACAAAAAGTTGCTCAGGATTTTGCCATGTCAGATTTTTCAC
>ENA-OOXJ01000603-OOXJ01000603.1-human-gut-metagenome-genome-assembly--contig:-NODE-603-length-28979-cov-2.698002_pt1 | contig 28979 bp, 22 predicted proteins | sample MGYA00241587_ERZ501343 | MGnify/ENA primary metagenome ERZ501343 (study PRJEB25962, sample SAMEA2042918) | human gut metagenome | biome: human gut; feature: human-associated habitat; material: faeces... | reverse complement strand
ACGTGTGTTCGAAATGCGCAGGCAGACGTTCGAGGTAGTGCCTACCGACGTTTGTGTGAAAGCCGATCGGGCACTGACCTTGTTTATGCTGAATACAATGGTAGAGAACGCACGCAAGTATACGCCGCAGGGAGGACACGTGAAAGTATATGCTGAAAGTGGAGGGGATTATGTGGAAATTTCGGTAGAGGATACAGGGCGTGGGTTGTCGAAGGAAGATGTCCTCTGCCTGACCGAAGAAAAAATCTACGATCCGAAAGCCATTGGTATGAACGATGCCGACGACCGCGACGAGCTGAAGGAGAGCAAGGGCAGTGGTTTCGGATTGATGAACTGCAAGGGGATCATCGAAAAATATCGGAAGACGAATGCACTTTTCAGCGTGTGCAAGTTTGGCGTCGAGAGCGAGCTGGGCAAGGGAAGCCGTTTCTACTTCCGTCTGCCTGTAGGGGCGAGAAAGGCACTGGCGTTGCTTGTGATAGTGTTGTCAGCAGGGCTGGTGTCGTGCGAGGGAGGAAATGCGCAGGCGGGGACGAAGCAGGCGGCTGATTCATTGTCGGTCGTTGGGCAGGACTCTCTGTCGCAAATCGAGGATGGGGCCTACGACGAGCTGTTACTGTGGGCGTCAGACTATGCCAATGCGGCCTACTATAGCAACATCGACCGCCAATACGAGCAGACGTTGGCGTATGTCGATTCCGCCATGTGGTGCCTGAACGAGCATGCCGACAGATATGGCGATGGGCGTGTCGACGTGCCGATGACATTGGAGGGCGAGGGCAGTGCGGCAGAGTTGCAATGGTGGAATGCCTGGTTCGATACGGACTACCATGTGATATTGGACATTCGCAACGAGGCGGCGGTGGCCTTTATGGCGTTGAAGCGCTGGGATGCCTATCGGTATAACAACGATGCTTATACGGCCCTCTACAAATTGCTGGGTGAGGACCAGTCGCTGGAAGACTATTGCCGCCAGTTGGAGCGATCGGCCAGCAACCGCATGGTAGGCATTTGGCTGACGGTCTTTCTTTTCTTCGTTTTGGCGTTGGGGTATTATTTCCTCTACTTCCGCAAGCGGTTGGTCGATCGTTGGAACCTGGAGCAGGTGCTCGAGATAGACAGCCTGGTGTTCAAAGCCTCGCGCATGACTCCTCGTGAGGCAGGAAGCGAGGAAGAGGGCTTGGAGTTGATCCCCCAGCGGATTGTGGATGAAACTTTTCATGCCGTCAACGAACTTGTAGGCATCGACCGTTTGGGCATTGCGGTCTACAATGAAGATGCGCGTCATTGGGATTATGCATGTAGCCCTCGCGAAGCAAGAGGCAACGAAAGCATAGAGATACAACTGATAAAACAGTGCTTTGAGGAGCAGAAAACACCGTTTTCCTCAAGCACACAAATGCTGCCGCTGATGGTGGAGGCAGGAGGAGCCAAGCGCTGTATCGGCGTTCTGCATTTGGAGCGCAGGCAGGGCATGGAACAGGAAAGCGACCAGCTGCTGCTGGAACTGATGGCGCGCTATCTGTCCATCGTGCTTTTCAATGCAGTGGTGAAATTGGCTACCAAATATCGCGATATCGAGCTGGCGGAGGACGAGGCGCGGAGAGCTTCCTATGAAGACAGTCAGCTGCATGTACAGAACATGGTGCTGGACAACTGCCTGTCTACCATCAAGCACGAGACGCTCTACTATCCGAATAGGATAAAACAGCTGGTCGGAAGACTCCGTTCGCAGACCTTGGATGCAGCTGGCGAAGAAGAGACCGTCAAAGATATCAAGGAATTGGTCGAATACTATCGAGGCATATTTACGTTGCTCAGTTCCTGCGCTTCGCGCCAGTTGGAAGAGGTGACTTTCCGACGGATGGTCATCCCTGTGGCAGAACTTCTAAAGTCGGCTGAAAAATACTTCCGCAGGGCAGTGAAAGATAGTCGGGCGTCAGTCACGCTGACCATAGAGGGCGAGGCGGAAGGGCAGGTAGTGGGCGATGTCCATCAGCTGCATTTTCTGTTCGAAAACCTGATAGACGAAGCCTTGTCAGTGCCTGTGAGTGGAGAATTGCGTCTTCAGGCAAGTGCGGATGGCAAGTTTGTCCGCTTCTGCTTTACAGATACCCGACGTGGGAAGACGCAGGACGAATTGAACCATTTGTTCTATCCGAACCTGGAGCGGATGACTTCTGGCAAGGATGGGCGCTTGCAAGGGACGGAATACCTGATATGCAAGCAGATTGTCCGCGACCATGATGAATATGCAGGGCGGCGTGGCTGTCGCATCAATGCGGAGCCTGCCCGAGATGGTCGGGGATTTACGCTCTATTTTACAGTACCTTGCAAATAAGAAAAAGAAAATAAGGAATTTATAAAAACGATAGATACGATGAAATATAAAGTAATCATAGTAGAAGATGTAAAGTTGGAGTTGAAGGGAACGGAAGAAATTTTCCGCCATGAGATTCCTGATGCGGAGGTGATCGGTACCGCCATGACAGAACAGGAATTCTGGCCACTGATGGAGAAGGAACTGCCCGATCTGGTATTGCTCGATTTGGGGTTGGGAGGCTCCACAACAATCGGGGTTGATATCTGTCGAAACATCTTTCGCAAGTATTCAGGCGTGCATGTATTGATATTCACAGGCGAAATCTTGAATGAAAAGTTGTGGGTAGATGTGCTGGATGCAGGAGCCGATGGAATCATCCTGAAGACAGGCGAACTGCTGACAAAAACAGACGTGCAGGCGGTAATGGACGGTAAGAAACTGGTTTTCAATTATCCCATTCTGGAGAAGATCGTAGAGCGATTCCGCCGTTCGGTACTGAACGAGGCCAAACGTCAGGAGGCCATCATCAGCTACGATATTGACGAATATGACGAACGTTTCTTGCGCCATCTGGCATTAGGTTACACCAAAGAGATGATTGCCAATCTGAAGGGAATGCCGTTTGGCGTGAAGTCGTTGGAGAAGCGTCAGAACGATTTGGTTGGTCGCCTTTTCCCACACAACGAAGGAGGGAGCGTGAATGCTACTCGTCTGGTTGTACGTGCCTTGGAGTTGAGGATACTTGATATAGACAATTTGGAAGCGGATGAAGAGTAAACGATACATCTGGCACCCAGCTACCGTATTCTTTCTGTTGGCATGTCTGGTCGTGTTTTTGTCATGGATTTCAGAAGTCTATGGCATGAACATTGTGCGCTCGGAAACGGGAGAGGTCATTCGTGTCCGAAGTTTGTTGAGTCCCGAAGGTTTGCGCTGGCTTTTGCGCCATGTCGTAGAGAATTATGTGGAGTTCAGGGCATTGGGACCTGTCCTGCTGGTTGTGGCTGGTGTAAGCGTATGCTTGCATTCAGGTTTGGCAGATGCGTGTATGCGGAAATGGGGATGGTCTTATTGCCATCGGACAAGCGAATGCCGCCAATTGTCACGCAAAGAGCGGAGGGCTCTACAGAATTCCATCTTGGTAGGGATTGTCTATTGGATCATTGTATTGTTTGCAACCTTCTCTCCGTGGGCGGTATTGCGTGGCATTGATGGGGGATTGGTTCGTTCCCCCTTTGTAGATGGCTTTTCGTTCTTGTTTGCAATGGGAGCGGTATTGATGGGGACGTGTTATGGCTTTATAAGCGGCCGTTATCGGCGTGACTATGATATCGTGAATGGGATGTTGTACCTGTCTCGATTCATGGTTCTCTATCTGGTCGTCTGTTTTTTCGCCTCTCAGATGTTCGCTTGCTTGGATTATTCTCGTCTAGATACTTGTATCAGCGGATGGGTACTGGCCAATTGGGGGTGGCAAGGACAGCAGATTGTGTCCTTTTTGATACAATATATCCCCTTATTGGTTGTCTGCTGGTACTATTTCAGCAGGGACAAACAATGAATTTTATGTTTTCTCTGAAGTTTTATTCCTATTTTTTTGTAGTTTCGACAAAAAGAACTACCTTTGCACCGCAATTAAGGCTGGTTCCGTAGCTCAGCTGGATAGAGCAACGCCCTTCTAAGGCGTGGGTCTTGCGTTCGAATCGCAACGGAATCACAGAAAAAGAAGTCTTAAGACACTGATTATCACAGGTTTTGGACTTCTTTTTTTTATTTTTATATGTGACGATCAAAAGTAACCCTCCTTACCAATACTCTTGTACACTCTACAATTTAATTCTTCATAAAATAAAGGACTTTGCTCAACTAAAGTAGCTCTTTAGACGGCTAAAGAGCCACTTTGGAAGCGTAAACACTTACTTTACAATCCGGCAATGCCACACCCTCGCAGAAGCCTCCGACATACCGATTGGCAAAGCCGGAAAACGACTGCATTTTTCCACCTTCAAATTTCTGTAGCCCGAAGAAAATACATACCTTTACACTCTCGAAAACATTAATGATTGCAAACGATATGGAAAACAGAAGTTTAGTCACCATTGCCGAACACAGTAAGGAAAAAATCCTCTATATGCTCGAAATGGCCAAAGAGTTTGAAGCCCATCCCAACCGCCATTTGCTGTATGGAAAAGTAGTAGCCACCTTGTTTTTCGAGCCTTCTACACGCACACGCCTCAGTTTTGAAACCGCAGCCAACCGCCTGGGCGCACGCGTCATCGGTTTCTCCGACCCCAAAGCTACCAGCTCTTCCAAAGGCGAGACACTGAAAGATACCATCAAGATGGTGAGCAACTATGCCGACATCATTGTGATGCGACACTACCTGGAAGGGGCTGCACGCTATGCCAGCGAGGTAACCGACATTCCCATTGTGAATGCCGGCGACGGTGCCAACCAGCATCCCTCGCAGACCATGCTCGACCTTTACTCCATCTACAAGACACAGGGCACACTGGAAAACCTGAACATCTTCCTGGTGGGCGACCTGAAATACGGACGGACGGTGCACTCGCTGCTGATGGCCATGCGCCACTTCAACCCGACCTTCCACTTTGTGGCCCCCTACGAGCTGAAGATGCCCGAGGAATACAAAATCTACTGCCGCGAACACGGCATCAAGTATGTGGAACATACCGATTTTACCGAAGAGACGATTGCCGACGCCGACATCCTGTACATGACCCGCGTACAGCGCGAACGCTTTACCGACCTGATGGAGTACGAACGCGTGAAGAACGTGTACATCCTGCGCAACAAGATGCTGGAACACACCCGTCCCAACCTGCGCATCCTGCACCCGCTGCCGCGTGTCAACGAAATTTCGTATGACGTGGACGATAATCCCAAAGCATACTACTTCCAGCAGGCTCAGAACGGACTGTATGCCCGCGAAGCCATTTTGTGCGACGTGCTGGGCATTACCCTGGATGAAGTAAGAGAAAATTCCAAATCGTGCAAATGATTAACAAAAGAGAAGCACTATGTCAAACGATAAGAAAGAACTGCAGGTAGCCGCCCTCGAAAACGGCACTGTCATCGACCATATCCCTTCCGAAAAACTGTTCACCGTAGTCTCGCTGCTGGGACTGGAGCACATGAGCAACAACATCACCATCGGCTTTAACCTGAACAGCAAGAAACTGGGTAAAAAAGGCATCATTAAAATTGCCGACAAGTTTTTCTGTGACGACGAGATCAACCGCATTGCCGTGGTGGCCCCCAACGTAAAACTGAACATCATACGCAACTACGAAGTAGTGGAGAAACGCGAAGTGCGCCTGCCCGACGAGTTGCGCGGCATCGTGAAATGTGCCAACCCCAAGTGCATTACCAACAACGAGCCAATGCCTACACTGTTTCACGTAGTGGATAAAGACAAATGCGTCATAAAATGCCACTACTGCGAAAAAGAGCAAACACGTGAAAATATTGAAATTATTTAATGAATGAAAAAAAGGAAGAGTTGAAAGTCATTCATTTCCCACTTTTAATATTCGACTCTTCCTTTTCAATTTTCAATTAAAAAGATGAAGGAAGACTGGAAACCGGGTACCATGATTTACCCGCTGCCTGCCGTACTGGTGAGCTGCGGAAGCACTCCCGAAGAATACAACATACTGACCGTGGCATGGACGGGAACTATTTGCAGCAATCCGCCCATGTGCTACATCTCCGTACGTCCCGAGCGCCACTCGTACGACATTATCAAGCGTAACATGGAGTTTGTAATCAACCTGACGACCAAAGACATGGCAAAGGCAACCGACTGGTGTGGAGTACGTTCGGGAAGAGACTACAACAAGTTCGAAGAAATGCACCTCACTCCCGGCAAATGTACGGTGGTCAGCGCACCGCTCATCGAAGAATCGCCCTTGTGTATAGAATGCCGGGTAAAAGGTATTGTGTCATTAGGTTCGCACGACATGTTCATTGCCGATGTGGTCAATGTACGCGCAGAAAACAACCATCTGAATCCGGAAACAGGAAAGCTGGAACTGGCTGAGACGAATCCGCTGGTATATGTTCATGGAGGCTATTACGAACTGGGACCTAAAATTGGTAAATTTGGGTGGTCGGTAGAGAAAAAAGGGAAAAAATGAAAAGAAAGTGGTTTGTTGTATGGCTTTGTTTCTGTCTTGCTCCGGCAATGTTGTGGGGGCAGGTTGAAAATATGCCGGAAACAAACGACTCGACACACATTCACCGCAACCATTCGGTCAACTTCGGAGTAAAGGGAGGTTTTACATCTTCCCTATTCCTGATTTCCGATTTCAGCATCAATGGTGTCTCCATCGATGAAATACAGAACAATTACAAAATAGGCTATTTCGGTTCCCTGTTCATGCGTATCAATTTCGGCAACCATTTTCTACAACCCGAAGTTTCCTATAACATCAACCGGTGCAACATCACTTTCAATAAGCCGCTGGCAGCCGATGCTCCGGTAGGCAGCATTCCGTCGCAGGCTTCCATTACCACTTCCATACACAGCATCGATGTTCCGGTAATCTACGGCTATAACTTCATCAAGGAAGGTCCTTACAGCCTGGCAGTCTTCGGCGGTCCAAAAATACGTTATATCTGGAACAAGAAAAGTGAGGTTGTTTTCGAGAATTTCGACCAGCAGAACATACAGGAAAAATTGAATCCTTTCAACCTTAGTTTTACTCTCGGTGTGGCTGTCAACATTTCACGTATTTTCTTTGATTTCCGCTACGATATAGGATCGCATAACATGTCCAAGCGCATCTCTTACGAAATTCCGGTAGATGGAGATACCACTGCGGAAGAAGCGGCCAACCAAACCATCCATTTCCATCGCCGGGACAACGTGCTCAGTTTTTCGCTCGGTGTGCTTTTCTAAGTATTCAGTTTCTGAGTCCCTGAGTTTTTAAGTTGAAATGAAACAATAAACCCAAAGACTTGCAACCTGATAAACTCACTTACTAATAGCAGATTTCTTTCTTTTCTGTCAATTTATTCATTTATTTGCTATAAATTTGTACGTCTAACATAAAAAATACTGTTTTATCAAACTTATCCAATTACAGTCATGAAAAAAGACGACTTGATTTTCGACATCATCGAAAAAGAACATCAACGCCAGCTGAAAGGCATTGAACTGATTGCATCGGAAAACTTTGTAAGCGATCAGGTGATGCAGGCCATGGGTTCCTGCCTCACCAATAAGTATGCCGAAGGTTATCCCGGCAAACGCTATTATGGCGGTTGCGAAGTGGTAGACCAGAGCGAACAGATTGCCATTGACCGTCTGAAAAAAATCTTCGGTGCCGAATGGGCCAACGTGCAACCCCACTCAGGAGCCCAAGCCAATGCAGCCGTATTCCTTGCCGTACTGAATCCCGGTGACAAATTCATGGGACTGAACCTTGCACACGGCGGTCATCTGTCACACGGCTCACTGGTTAATACTTCCGGCATCATATATACTCCCTGTGAATATAACCTCAACAAAGAAACCGGACGCGTAGATTATGACCAGATGGAGGAAATAGCCTTGCGCGAAAAACCCAAAATGATTATTGGCGGCGGTTCGGCATACTCACGCGAATGGGATTACAAACGCATGCGTGAAATAGCAGATAAAGTAGGTGCCATTTTCATGGTAGACATGGCGCATCCTGCCGGCCTCATTGCAGCAGGCTTGTTGGACAATCCGGTGAAATATGCACACATCGTGACTTCCACAACCCACAAGACCCTGCGTGGCCCGCGTGGAGGTATCATCATGATGGGAAAGGACTTCCCCAACCCGTGGGGCAAGAAGACTCCGAAAGGCGAAATAAAGATGATGTCGCAGTTGCTGGACTCCGCCGTATTCCCTGGCATACAGGGCGGCCCGTTGGAGCATGTCATTGCAGCAAAGGCTGTAGCCTTCGGCGAGATTCTGCAACCCGAATGGAAAGAATATGCCACACAAGTAAAAAAGAACGCAGCTGTCTTGGCGCAAGCCCTTATGGACAGAGGTTTTACCATTGTATCGGGTGGTACAGACAACCACTCCATGCTGGTTGACCTACGCAGCAAATACCCAGACCTCACTGGTAAGGTAGCAGAAAAAGCACTGGTTTCGGCCGATATCACGGTCAACAAGAACATGGTTCCGTTCGATACACGCTCTGCGTTCCAAACTTCGGGTATCCGCCTGGGTACACCGGCCATTACAACCCGTGGTGCCAAAGAAGACCTGATGTACGAAATCGCAGAAATGATTGAAACTGTATTGTCAAATGTTGACAGCGAAGAAGTCATTGGTAAGGTACGTGCTCATGTCAATGAATTAATGAAGAATTATCCTATTTTCGCTTATTAAAAACACCTATACGCCGGAAGCTGTGCCTCAATAATAACAGGTACAAAAGCTTCCGGCATATTACTTTATCTAACCAGTTACAGCACTATGGAAACCAAGCAGATATTCATCAGTTACTCCTCCAAAGATCAGGATATAGCCTATAAAATATGTTCGTTATTAGAAGGTGAGAACATGACTTGCTGGATAGCTCCACGGGATGTTACTGGTGGAAAATCATACGGCAGGGAAATCTTGGAGGCTATATCGAATGCACAAGTGGTTCTCTTTATTTTTTCCGAAAACTCCAACCGATCCAGGCATGTGGAAAACGAAATCGACAATGCCTTCAATGCAGGTAAGGTAATTATTCCCTTCAAAATAGACCAAACCAAGATAAGTCTGGAGCTCCAGTACTATCTGAACAAAACACATTGGATAGACGGATGCCCTGAACCAACAAATGCCATCGACAACCTGAAAAAGGCCATCAAAGCCAATCTTCCCCAAACGGAATCTAATGATGAATCAGCAGCCGAAGAAGTAGGAAAAGAAGGCAGATACGATATTTTGCAAAATGCAGCTGGCGAAATTCTAATTCTAATTAATTATCAAAAATCAGAACCTGAAAATCCACGTTTTGTTTATGATGGTGAAGATTCTGCCATGTTATACCGCAATAAAGAAAGCGCCATCTTGCTAGATAACATCAATGAAGCCGCACGCAAACCGTTATCACAGATCGAAGAAATACTAATTGTTGAAATAAAAGACGATGATGCGGCCAGGGAATACAAAGTACCGGTAAGGCATGTCAAATCCCTGAAACATTTTTTATAATCATCCACAGCTGAAAATGGATTTATTGTCCCTGTTATCGTACTCTCCACTCTAACAGTGGAAAGCACATTATTGTGCCCATTTAGCAACACTCAACAGATTCACTTCTAATCAAAAAAAGAGACCTGGATTCAAAAAAGCGAGAAGTTAGCCCATTGACTAACCCCTCGCAATTACATATTAAATAAATGACTATCAGTCTTCAATAGCAGCCTGCGCCGCAGCCAGACGTGCAATAGGCACACGGAACGGAGAACAGCTGACATAATTCAATCCTACCTTGTGACAGAACTTCACAGAAGAAGGTTCACCGCCATGTTCGCCACAGATACCGCATTTCAAATCGGGACGAACAGCACGACCTTTTTCCGTAGCCATACGGATCAACTGTCCTACACCGTTCTGGTCGAGCACCTGGAACGGGTCTACCTTCAGAATCTTCTTCTCCAAATAGATAGGCAAGAAAGAAGCAATATCATCGCGTGAATAACCGAAGGTCATCTGAGTCAGGTCATTTGTTCCAAATGAGAAGAACTCGGCAGAAGAAGCAATGCGATCGGCTGTAAGGGCAGCACGCGGAATTTCAATCATGGTACCCACCTTGAAATCAATGCTGTCGCCTACTTCCTCAAACAATTTGGCTGCCTCGGCACGGATTACATCTTCCTGCTGTTTGAACTCATAGAGAATACCGGTCAGCGGCACCATAATTTCAGGATGTGTTTCAACTCCTTCTTTCTTCAGTTCCAAAGCAGCACCCAAAATGGCGCGTGTCTGCATCTGGGTAATTTCCGGATAAGTGTTACCCAAACGGCAACCACGGTGTCCTAACATCGGGTTATGTTCGCAAAGCGCTTCAACGCGCTGCTGTATGTATTGCAGACTCACGCCCATGGCATCAGCCATCTCCTGCTGGCCTTTTAAATCGTGAGGAACAAACTCATGCAAAGGAGGATCAAGCAGACGAACAGTTACCGGACAACCTTCCATTGCTTTGAAAATACCTTTAAAGTCAGCTTGCTGATAAGGCAAGATTTTAGCCAATGCTTTACGGCGTCCTTCTGCATCTTCAGCCAAAATCATCTCGCGCATGGCTTTAATCTTCTCGCCTTCAAAGAACATATGTTCGGTACGGCAAAGACCAATACCTACAGCTCCAAAATTACGTGCAACTTGGGCATCGTGAGGAGTGTCTGCATTGGTACGCACTTGCAGCTTTGTATACTTGTCAGCCAATTTCATCAGTTCTGCAAAATCGCCAGACAATTCGGCTGCTTTGGTTTCTACCTTACCATTATATATTTCACCCGTACTACCGTTCAAAGAAATAAAATCACCTTCTTTCAATACAACGCCATCTACTTCTACCGTACGCGCTTTATAGTCAATATTCAATGCTCCTGCGCCTGATACACAGCACTTACCCATTCCACGGGCTACTACAGCAGCATGTGAGGTCATACCACCACGGGCTGTAAGAATACCTTCGGCAACTGCCATACCTGCCAAATCTTCAGGAGAGGTTTCGATGCGGACCATTACAACACGTTTTCCTGCAGCACGCCATTCAGCAGCATCATCAGCAAAGAAAACAATCTGACCACATGCTGCTCCCGGAGATGCTGGAAGCCCTCGCGTCAGCACCTTAGCTTGCTTTAATGCAGCTTTATCAAATACCGGGTGCAAAAGTTCATCCAACTTGTTTGGTTCGCAACGCAACAAAGCTGTTTTCTCATCAATCATGCCTTGGCGTAACAAATCCATGGCAATTTTCACCATAGCCGCACCTGTACGCTTTCCATTACGGGTCTGCAAGAACCATAATTTACCTTCCTGAACAGTAAACTCCATGTCTTGCATATCGTGATAATGATTCTCCAGTTTGGTTTGCAACGCATCCAGTTCCTTATAAATTTCAGGCATAGCCTCTTCCATAGAAGGATATTTACTAGCACGTTCCTCCTCACTGATACCTGCCAATTCGGCCCAACGACGCGAACCGATAACTGTTATCTGTTGCGGGGTACGGATACCGGCAACCACATCTTCGCCCTGAGCATTGATAAGATACTCACCGTTGAATAAATCTTCACCAGTGGCAGCATCACGGCTGAAGCAAACACCCGTAGCTGAAGTATCACCCATATTACCGAAGACCATTGCCTGCACACTCACAGCAGTTCCCCATTCATCAGGTATACCTTCCATCTTACGATACAGAATAGCGCGTTCATTCATCCATGAGTTGAACACCGCACAGATAGCTCCCCACAGCTGTTCATAGGCGCATGTAGGAAAATCTTTGCCTGTACGTTCTTTAACAGCAGCCTTGAAGCGTTTAACCAACTCTTTCAAGTCTTCCACCTCAAGTTCATTATCTAATTTCACGCCTTTGGCATGTTTTACTTCTTCAATAATAGCTTCAAATGGATCTATTTCCTGTTTGTTGGCAGGTTTCATCCCCAATACCACATCACCATACATCTGAACAAAACGACGATAAGAATCCCATGCGAAACGGGCATTACCAGTTTTACGGGTCAAACCTTCTACGACGTCATCATTCAATCCCAGATTAAGGATAGTATCCATCATACCCGGCATAGATGCACGAGCACCCGAACGTACAGAAACCAACAACGGGTTTTCAACATCGCCAAATTTTGAACGCATTAGTTTCTCAACATGTGCAATGGCTTGTTCTACCTCATTTTTCAATAGGGCCACAACTTTCTCCTGCCCCATTTCATAATATTCTGTACAAACTTCTGTAGTAATTGTAAAACCTGGAGGAACCGGAACTCCAATAAGATTCATCTCCGCAAGATTAGCGCCTTTTCCGCCAAGAAGATTGCGCATATCTGCTCTTCCCTCTGCCTGTCCGTTACCAAAAGTATAAACTCTTTTTTTATCCATAATATAAATTTAAAGTTTTTAATTGTGGTTTAAGCTTTTTCTTTCTGCGCAAATCTAAGTATATTTCACTTACTAAAAAACTTTTTTGCAGAAAACTTTTTGCAAAAACGCCAAACCAGACTTTCAGATTCTGCCCTTTGCACTGCATTACAGAAAGACATATAAAACGATCAGAAATAATAAATATTTAAAACCCAGGATATTGCATATCCACATTGTTACTTTTAAATAAATTATACTAGCAATGCAAATTTATAACAGTTTTTATCTAAATCAACTTTACCATTCCATTCATATACTCCATTTTGCATACAATATGGCAAGTTCTTTAACGTCCTTTGCCTGTATTCTCATATAAATACGTATTTTTGCACAATAATATTTAGATATATAGCAGACGTGGCAAGAAAGAAAAAAGAACTTCCTTTATTGGAAAAAGTGACGATTACTGACGTGGCAGCTGAAGGAAAAGCCATTGCAAAGGTTGATGATTTGGTCATCTTTGTTCCCTACGTGGTACCGGGAGATATAGTAGATTTACAGATAAAAAGGAAAAAACATCATTACGCTGAGGCGGAAGCTGTAAAATTTCATACATATTCCCCTGTGCGGGCCATTCCATTCTGCCAACACTATGGTATATGCGGAGGATGCAAATGGCAAATTTTACCCTATGCAGAACAAATAAAATACAAGCAAAAGCAAGTAACAGACAACCTGACCCGTATCGGTAAAATAGAGCTTCCTGAAATCTCACCAATTCTTGGTTCGCAGAAAACGGAATTCTATCGTAACAAACTGGAGTTTACGTTTTCCAACAAACGGTGGCTGACTCAAAAAGAAGTAGAACAGGACGTAACGTACGACCAGATGAACGCAGTGGGCTTTCATATCCCTAATGCTTTTGACAAGGTATTGGCCATTGAGAAATGTTGGTTGCAAGACGATATATCCAACCGGATACGCAATGCGATACGTGATTATGCATACCAACACAACTATACCTTTATAAACTTGCGTACTCACGAAGGTATGTTAAGGAATCTTATCATACGTACATCGACCACACACGAACTGATGGTCATCCTGGTATGCAAAATTGAAGAAGATGCTGAAATGGCATTATTCAAACAGTTGCTGCAATACATTGCCGACACATTCCCTGAAATAACATCATTACTTTACATTGTCAACAACAAATGTAACGACACCATTACCGACCTTGAAGTACATACGTTCAAAGGTAAAGACCACATATTTGAAGAAATGGAGGGACTACGTTTCAAAATAGGACCTAAATCTTTCTATCAAACCAATTCGGAACAAGCGTATGTTCTCTATAAAGTAGCCCGTGATTTTGCAGGACTCACAGGGGATGAACTTGTATACGATCTTTACACAGGTACAGGTACCATTGCTAATTTTGTTTCCAAAAAAGCACGACAGGTTATAGGTATAGAATATGTACCCGAAGCTATTGAAGATGCCAAGGTAAATTCACAAATCAATGGCATAGAAAACACGTTGTTCTTTGCCGGTGACATGAAGGATATTCTGACACAGGAATTCATAAACCAATATGGGAAACCGGATGTCATTATTACCGACCCGCCACGCGCAGGTATGCATCCTGATGTAGTAAATGTCATCCTTGCAGCTGAACCTGAAAGAATTGTTTACGTCAGTTGCAATCCAGCAACACAAGCCAGGGACTTGCAACTACTTGACGTGAAATATAAAGTAACAGCGGTGCAACCGGTAGACATGTTTCCCCATACGCACCATGTTGAGAATGTCGTACTTTTGGAATTAAAATAAAAAATTTATGCCGCAAAACCGGAAACAAATAGCCAGAGCACGTATGCAGTATACGGACTATGCAGTTAAAGAGCCTAAAGGACTCATGGAATTTCTCGCTGAAAAAATGCCGCAAGCCAGCCGTACCAAATTGAAATCGCTCCTAAGCAAACGCATTGTATACGTAGATAACGTAATTACAACTCAGTACGATTTTCCGTTGCAACCAGGTATGAAGGTACAAATAAGCCGGGAAAAGAACAAAAAGGAATTTCATAACAAACTGCTGAAAATCGTTTACGAAGACGCTTACCTCATTGTAGTGGAAAAAATGCAGGGACTGCTTTCCGTCAATACTGAACGCCAGAAGGAACGTACGGCCTATAACATTCTGACTGAATATGTACAGCGTTCGGGAAGACAACACCGGCTTTATATTGTACACAGACTGGACAGAGACACTTCGGGCCTGATGATGTTTGCCAAAGATGAACAGACACAACATACTCTACGCGACAACTGGCACGATATTGTATTCGACCGCCGTTATGTAGCTGTAGTTACCGGAGAAATGGAAAAAGAAGAAGGAATAGTAAGGTCTTGGTTAACAGACCGTACCCTATATGTACACTCAAATTCCACCGATGACGGAGGCAAAGAATCAATTACCCACTATCGTACCATTAAACGCGGTAATGGATATTCACTTGTAGAACTGCATCTGGAAACTGGTCGCAAAAACCAAATACGCGTACACATGCAAGATTTAGGACATCCCATCATTGGAGACGGGCGTTACGGCCTGGAAGAAGTAAATCCCATTGGGCGTTTGGCCCTTCATGCGTTCAAACTCTGCTTTTATCACCCCGTAACGGGAGAAGTCATGCGTTTTGAAACGCCCTACCCTGCAGAGTTCAAAAAGCTGTTTGCCAAGAAATAAACTCCCCTTCCCGAAAGGTGTAACAGACCGCTTTTTCCGGAGTATGCGATGCGATACCCATGCAGTATGCTGTGTGACACTCATGCAGCATGCTGTGCGATACCCACGCAGCATGCGATGGCAATCTATCCTGTCAAGGCCAGCAGCCGATGCCATGCCGTTGCAGCATTTCAAAATCTTCCTCCTGCATACCTACATCATCCAATGCACGCGCCTCGTTATGGTCATTCAGATAAACCCTGCGCCTTTCCCTAAAAAGCGTATCGGCTACTGAAAAAGAATCGTCCCTATATGGTGTCTTAATCCCGCCCAAATCAAGCATTGTATGAAAAAAAGAAGCACTCGAAGAAACATTTTTCAACTGGTTATCTTGTACAGCCTGCCATATATCAGGATAATTGTATCTATAATCCTTAGACAGCCATATCAGGAAAGGAACATGTATCTGGTAATACGAAGGAACAGGAGAAGCATGTAGAAACAGCAATCTGCCGTCATCGAAAATATCTTCACCATGATCCGAAGTATATAACATAGCAGCATCCCCTCCATGCTTCTTCAACATCTCCACTAGTTCGGATAAAAATTTATCTGTAAACCATATCGTATTATCATAAGCATTTACCAGGCTATTCTTATACTTAGCTTCCGCATCAGCTGGAGTATCGGGCAAATATACAGCCTGGTCCAATGGATATCTTTCACGATAATTAAAATGCGAACCGTACATATGCAAGACTATAAACTGCTTCTCATTTCCTTCTTTCAGAACATCAGCTACAAGTTTCAATAATTCAGCATCCGATGGATTATATCCTGATACTGACGACTCTTCTTTGATAAATTTACAGACGTCAGCCCCCATTCCGAAGAAATCAATAAATGAATGATTATACCTTTGATTGGAAAAAAAAGCAGTATGAAACCCTGCCTCCTTGAATGCGGTTACAATGCTTTTCCTATAATAAAGTGAATCATAGTCTACTGCCGAAACAGGCGACAACAGCATTGGAACACTTTTATGAGTAGTATTGGATTCGCTCAATGCATAGGGGAAAGCAACCAAGCCCTCGCATTGAGCAAGCTTCGGATTAGTCTGCCTGGAATATCCGTATAATGACCAATTGCATGCACGCGAAGTTTCTCCTATAACCATTACATACACCTCTTTATTTTCTTTCGGATGATCAGGTTCTGCATGGAACGTAAAATCTTCAGACGTCTGTGAATAATTTTTTGTAGATGCGGTACGTTGAAAAGCCAAGTATATATTGTAACAAACATTGGCCGGATATAAATCTGACCTCAATTCATACCGTCTATCTACTCCATAAGCTGCCAATAATGAGCAACCGCCAACTAACAAAGCAATCCATGCCCGTTTTCTTGCTGTTTGAACAAATTCTACATCAAGCTTGCGTTTATACACAATGGAAAATGTGGCAAAAACAAGTGCCGGTACATATAGTACTGTTATAAAAAGTAAAGCTGGAACCAGATTGTCCAATAATTCAAAAGCTTCACTCGAATTAGTCGTCACCAGATTCAAAAACATATCTACTGCTATAATAGACTGACCAAACAAATAAAGCAACACCAACTGAAAAGCTCCCAGAAAAATAACTGGAAACAATATCCAAAAAGTCCAACCACAGTTGCGTGTCCAACTCATTACAACGTAATATACAGAAAAAGGTAGCAGGACGTTACACACCTTAGCTATCCAAGACATAGGTTCCGTAAAACACAATGCAACATTGGGAACCATTAATACAACAAGAAACAAATAAAACAAATGTTTCTGATTGTTCAACCATTTTTTTATTATCTCAAAATGCTTCATTTATATTAAAAATAAATCCAGTCTGGCGCTTGCCAAACCCCAAATCCAAACGTACATTTACTCTTTTCTTAAACTCCCAACGATAGCCCAAACCATAATTTGGAAGTATATGTTTTACTTCAAAATCCGATAATTTTGGAAAGATCGTTCCCGCACCTATCCACAATGCTATTCCATTCCTGCGCCACACATGCTGACGAAGTTCCAATTGAACATCCATTGCACATTTGTCACGATAACGTCCTTCATAATATCCCCGCATAGAATAAGAACTCCCTAATGTAGCCATTAAGCCCCACGGAGAATTCCCATAATTCAACAAAGCATGATATTGCCCAGCCAAAATACCACCTTTCCATACTTGGTGATAATAATTTGCAGTAAATTCAGTGCAGGAGAAAGCATACTTATTACCTAAAACATCTGGACTGAAACGCTGATCCAACCTCATATATCCCCCTTTATAAGCATTTGTCAAAAAATCACGCGAATCATATAAGACTGAAAATCCTAAACTCACATTAGATGTACGCAGTGCCATCCCATTCCATAATTCTATTTTTTCCTGTTTACATCCATATACATAATCAAATACTGCTGCAGGACCAATATAAAAATTGGATGCAATCCGAAACATAAAATCCATCTTTATTTGTGCCTGAAAGCGATTATATTCACTCTTATTATTATCATTATTCCCATTATCATATCCTGTACCCCAATAAAGGCTTGGGAAAGAATAAAAATAAAGATTATAATTAAAACGATATTTGTCGGCTGGAAATAGATGAGCACCTCTAACACCTAACATATAAAAACCTACAGTAGAGGCATCACCATATAATGAGATATTTGAAGGAGGAAGAATTGTATCTCTCTTATCTGTTCTATACAATCCTGCTGCAACTAATCCAATTCCTAATTTTGTATCACTCGAATAATGAGGTCCACCAATAATGCTAAAATCAAAATTTTTATCTGTTCTCGCTTTATTTGAAGAAGCAAAATACCCGACAATTCTTTTTAAAAAACCACGTTTTTCCTGCAGCGAATCTGTAGCAATTTGCATTGTATCAATCTCTGAAGATACCACAAGTTGTGCATGTAGCGGCACAGTCATCAATAACAACAATAATATCCATCTTATTAGCCTAGCATTTATCATAAAGAATAGTTTAATGCAAAGTTAGTGTATATAATTTGTATAATAACAACTCTTATATGTGTTTTGTTTGCATATATTTCTTATATAATGGTCTAAATCAGCAATATCACGATATAAATAATGTATATTGTTCATTCATTTCTAAAAAATCTATTTATAATATAGGCACCTTCATTTATACCCCAACAATTTTTTTTTTCAATATAAAAAGTTATATTTGCACATAGTATAAAAGTAAAAAAGGTTATTCCATAAAGTATTGTAAACTAAAAAGAACAATTATGAAAAAACTTAACTTCAAAATGGCTGCAACCATCATGATTTGTGGTGCGTTTCTTTTTACCTCCTGCATAGGATCATTCGGATTGCATAGTAAACTTGTCAATTGGAATCAAAGCATTGGCAATAAATTTGTAAATGAATTGGTATTTTTAGCCTTCAACATTATTCCTGTTTATGGTGTATGTTATCTGGCAGATGCATTAGTTATCAATTCTATTGAATTCTGGAGTGGCAGTAACCCAATGGCCAGCGTTGGTGACGTCAAAAAGGTGAAAGGAGAAAATGGTAATTATTTAGTTGAAACACTCGAAAATGGATATTCCATTACTAAAGAAGGAGAAAATACATCCATGGAATTAATCTATAACAAAGAGTTAAATACATGGAATGTTGTGGCAGACGGGATCAGCACCGAACTACTCCAGATGAATAACGACGGTACGGCTGAAATTACATTGCCCAATGGCGATGACATGACTGTTACTCTTGATGCTCAGGGAATTGCAGCTGCACGTCAGGCTACTATGATTAATACATATTATGCTGCTAGATAATTAGAAGAAAAAAAGAATTAGGGAACCATGTTTTCATAACATTGGTTCCCTTTTTATTAGAATGGATATCCCACTGCAAAATGAAAAGCAAAATCACGCTTAAAATTCGGATGAATAATTGGATAATGTTCTCTCTTATTTTTATATGCCGGATTAATCGCTTTCATACCTCCATCAAAGCGCAACACAAAAAAGTCCAAATCTAATCGTAAGCCCAATCCATAAGCTACAGCAATTTGCTTATAAAACTCATTGATTTTAAATTTGCCCCCAGGTTGTTCATCGTAATCACGCAAAGTCCAAATATTACCAGCATCAACAAATACTGCTCCTCTAAATTTCCAAAACAAACGTGTACGATACTCAATACTGGCATCCAACTTAACATCCCCAGACTGGTTCAGAAAATTGCCATCGCCAGGAAAAGAACCAGGTCCCAAATCACGAACCGACCATCCACGCACGCTGTTGGCACCTCCTGAAAAATACCGTTTTTCAAAAGGAACCATAAAAGCATTTCCATATGGAATCACCACCCCTGCACCAATATGGAAAGCCAGTGAATTGCGATTATCTATTACAATATTTTTTGCAAAATCAAAATCTCCTTTTACATACTGGGCAAAAGGAATATTTAATAAGGTATATTCTCCATTACCATTTTGCCGCATTTTTGCTATTTTGGCAATGCCATAAAGTAAATTACCGGCAGACTCAAAATTTATACGAATAGCATAAGAATTACCTACTATAGTATTGTTCACAAGTGACTGTCCTGCACTATTATAATTATAACTATATCCTGTACGTACTATTAAACGGTTTTCATAATTATATCTCAATATATAATTATCCTCTTCTTCTAAAAAATCCTGTTTAAAACCGGATTCTATCCAAGGCATATATAAATAATTCACATCCAACAAATCAATGCGATGTTGAGCATGTTGCCTCCGCATTGCCCATTTATAACTCCATCCGGCTGAAGCTACAATACGTGTAAATTCTGGACGCATCTGATAATTGTACTGCAATCCGAATTCTGTCGTAGCATTGATCCTACGTGTAAAATCTTTAGATAGAAAAGGAAACATGAAACGCGGAAAATTAATGGTTGCCTCTGCTCCCAACTCCGTATAGTTTTGATTATAATCTCCTCCTTGCAAACCAGATACAGCCTCGTACGCACCACGAAGTTTCAACATCAAAGCTTCCGAACCTTTAAACAAATTACGATGTTGGAATGCAACAGAAGCCGCCGCACCTAAATCGCCTGCAGAATTGGTTCCTTCCACCTCGAAAGAAACAGATTGGTGCTTACTTTTAGTCAGTAAAATATAAGCATTCAGTCTTGCACTATCTTCCTCTGTCTCAAAAAAACGAATATTAGTATATTTTAATGCCTGCAAACGTCCAAAGTTTGAATAAGTACGTTGAACAGCCTGCTCGTTATATAAGCTATCTGAAGCTATACGTAAATTATTAGTCAATACTTTAGGATGCAAATACAACTTATCCTTAAAATAAATAGGAAAGCCATTGTAATGGATAGAATCATTTATATCAATGTTACTCAAAGACGAAGAATTCAATACATCATAATCAGCAACAAAACTAATCTTATTAATTCGGTATTGTGTATGCTTACGCAATGTATCTTCATTGGGCTGACGATATAAAGCCAAATGCATTGTCAAATCTACCGAAAATGTATTTTTTACAGTATCAGCCGTATATGTAATATAATCCTTGTTGAATCTGTAATATCCATGACGCAAAAGATTGCCAGTAATACGTTGCCGTTCTGCATCCAATACATTTACATCAAGATACATCCCTTCATGTAAAAGAGTAGAAGCCGAATCACGCTGCATATATTTTTTGATTTGCTCATCAGGTATATCATAGTTCAAAGAACGTACTTTGTATGGTTTTCCAGTAGTTATGTTATAAGTCAGATTGATCTTCTTCTTTTTGACTTTATACTCTGGGGTTACTACTGCTCCCATATATCCCATATTACGTACAGCCTTGGTTATTTCTTCACTGGTACGTTTTGTTTCTTCTTCATTATATATGACCGGAGCATCTCCCAATTTTCGCAAAGTACGGTTAATCCAACGGGTGGAATCCCGACCAGACCAATTATAAATATACAACTGGGTTTTAATTAAATTAAACCATTTGGAATTTGGATTCTGACGTAAATAAATCCCAAGATCAGAGGGTTTCACATCTTTATTGTCAGTCTGTATATGTACTTCATCCAACAAGTATGAACCATCAGGCACATGCTTTGTTGCTGAACAGGAAGTCAACAAGAACATCACGGTGACATATAAAAAACATCGGAAACCTTTCTTCATGCACAGATAGCTGATTATGGATAAACTGCTACAAATATACTTGTATTTTTTCGTTCCTAAAACAAAAATACAGAAGAGATTAAGTACGGTAAATATTGGTAAAAGAATACAAGTGCGATCAAAAATCACAATAAGACTTATTAATACAGCATCATAAAGTATATATTCACAAATAATAGTTATTTTTGCAAGGTTAAAGAGCTATTTTATGGCATTAAGCAAAAATCAAATTAAATATATACGCTCACTGGAGTTAAAAAAGAATAGAAAGAACGACAAAGTTTTTCTCGCAGAAGGGCCTAAATTGGTAGGAGATTTATTGGGACATTTCTTCTGTCCACTACTTATTGCAACTCCTAAATGGCTTGAGACGCATAAAAATGTACCTGCAGATTGCATTATAACAGCCAATGAAGAAGAACTTGCACGAGCCAGTCTCTTAAAAACGCCACAACAGGTATTAGCTGTTTTCCAGCAACCGGACAACTATATAGACACCTCAGTTATAGAACACTCATTATGCCTTGCATTGGACGATATACAAGATCCGGGAAACTTAGGCACTATTATTCGATTGGCCGATTGGTTTGGCATAGAGCACATATTCTGTTCACCCAATACGGTCGATATTTATAATCCTAAAACAATACAAGCCACAATGGGTGGCATAGCACATGTGAAAGTACACTACACACCCCTTCCAGAGCTAATACGTTCAATAGATACTTGTGCCGTTTATGGTACATTTTTAGATGGAGCAAACATGTACGAATGTCAGTTAAGTTCAACTGGACTAATTATCATGGGCAATGAAGGAAATGGCATTAGTCCAGAAATAAAGCAATTAATCAAACAAAAACTATATATCCCAAACTATCCGTTAGGTAAGGAAAGCACAGAATCATTAAATGTAGCCATTGCTACGGCAATAGTCTGCGCCGAGTTCCGGCGACGGAGCTCATGGAAATAAAATCAAAGGGATAAAGATGATATACCTTATAATTTGGCCCTCCCTGCAAAAATTCACAAGGAACAGAAGATAAAAAAGTAGTAATTGCATTCTCTGGAAATTTTTCCGGAGATTCAAGTATCGCAATGACTCCCGGAAGCCATTCTGTATCTTCCACCTCTTCAGTCAGAAGAAATATATTTGTCAACCTACCATCTGTCAATTCTACAACAGAACTTTTCAGATATCCATAACCAAACAAATATACATAATGTGCGGCAAACCGACATTTCATATCATTTTACTTTTTCAGTTTCAACTGGTTTGGCTAGCGAGGACTTATTTTCCAGCTTCTTAGTTTCCATACGCAAACGTGGATTTTCTCGTTTCTTCTGTATGGATTGTGATGTTACCTGCTTTGATTTCTGTAAAGTATTCTTTGTTGAAATCGTTTCTTTCTCCTTATTAACCAAAGGGACAGTATCTGTAGCAAAAGCCAATGAGTCTGTCGCATGATAACGCATCAGAGAGATACGATCTATAAGCAATGGGCTTGTTCCCTTTTGCAACGGGTAATAAACAAAACCCCGTATTTCCTTTATAGGGCCTAACGTATCAGCCGACAATGCAATACTTTTTACACCCGGGGTTGCAATCTTGCTTACTTTACCTACCAAGCTATCATTCTCATAATGAATTTGCAAAGCCATGATCGGCACATTAAATGTATCGATACGTTCTTCAAAACGAAAACGTATGTTCCAACACAAAGTATCCCTATCATAGAAATTACTATCGGAAGAGAGAGCAAAAGTTATCTTATTGTCCAACGGCATCCCTGTCAACTGATATATACGATGCCACATCCATACATCTATACTGTCACCAGCTTGAGATTCTTTAGGCTTATTATCACGTATAGCTATCAATTTATTAATATGGTCACGTTCCGTACGCAACTTCTGATTAACCTTCTCGTAAATCTTAGAAAGCACCTCCGGATTACGTGCAAACCAAACCATTGAAGTATCAAAATCAGCTTGCGTAATACCATGTTTTTTGAAAACAGATTCGACATACAGTACCCGTTTATAATTCTCGTCATACGGTACTTCTTCTCCCATGGCCCGAGCAATATGATAATCATACAGTACAGCCTCCATTTTGGCATCTGTCATAACTGTTTCAGGTCTCTCAACCTGACATGACGCCAAGCTCAAAGCCCATACAAGCAAGCCACAACCGTGTCGAATGAGTTTTCTTCCCTTCATGATTTCTTCATAACTGAATGGTAAGCCTCGTTCAAATATTTACTATAAAACAATAACAAGGCAATAATGCCACAACTAATTGCTGCATCGGCAAAATTAAATATAGGACTGAAAAATATAAAATGCTCTCCACCAACAAGCGGCATCCATTCAGGCCAATTGGTATCAATAATGGGAAAATAAAACATGTCTACTACCCTACCATAAAACAATGGCGCATATCCACCGCCTTCGGGCAAAAAAGATGCGATCTGTGAATGGGTACTTTCGTTAAACAATACACCATAAAACACGCTATCTATGATATTACCTAGTGCGCCTGTCAAAATCAACGACACACACACAATAAATCCAGTTTTAGCTCCCTGTTTAACCAACTTATACAGAAACCATCCAATAGCCGTAACCGCAACGATACGGAACAAAGTAAGGAACAGCTTTCCGAATAATTCCATTCCGAAAGCCATTCCATTATTTTCTGTAAACAGGATATAAAACCATGTAGGCGGATCAACATCAACTATTCCCAGCTTTTCATACAGCCACTTAATAGCATTCTCGCTCTGATGCCAATACATATTCAACTTGACCGATACTTTAATTACCTGATCAATAATCAATACCGAGAATATAACAAGTAAGGCAATCCGCCCTTTGGTAAAAAACTTATTCATTCTTATTTCTTGCCGCTATTTTTCGCTTCAATACTCAAAGTAGCATGAGGAACTGCACGCAAGCGTTCTTTAGGAATGAGTTTACCCGTCTCACGGCATATACCATAAGTCTTATTCTCAATACGCACCAATGCAGCTTGCAAACCTTGAATAAACTTCAACTGGCGCTGAGCCAAACGTGTTGTCTCTTCCTTCGACAGAGTGTTGGCACCTTCTTCCAGCACTTTATAAGTAGGAGATGTATCGTCAGTATCATTGCCGTCGGCACCAGTCAGGCTAGCTTTCAACAAGTCATAATCGCGTTGCGCCAACTCTAACTTTTCCAAAATAATGGCGCGAAATTCTTCTAATTCAGCATCGGAGTATCTTGTCTTTTCTGCCATAATTGTAATGTGTTTAGTTTGTTTCGGTATTAAATTATCTTTTCCAATCTCTATCAGTTCTTTTCAACCTTCACAAAGAGCGAGAAGTCATCAAAGTTCAATTCGGTACCTTCTTGTACTTCATCAACTAACGTAAGCGAGGTTGCCAGAACTTGGTTGCAAATATAGTCTTTATATTCGTTTACCGCATCATCTGTCTGCGTATTTTTAGACAATGTAATATTTATTTTGTCGGTAATTTCAAAGCCGCTGGACTTGCGGATGTTCTGGATGCGGTTCACCAGCTCGCGGGCCACACCTTCACGACGCAGCGCTTCAGTAACGGTAACTTCCAGTGCCACAGTCAGTCGGCCTTCGTTAGCCACCAGCCAGCCGGGGATGTCTTCGCTGAAGATTTCCACGTCGGCAGCCTCGACTACAGCTTCCGCACCGTCCAAATTGAAGGTATAGCAGCCGTTCTTTTCCAGTTCAGCGATGGCTTCCTGTGACATTTCTGCTACAGCGGCAGCCACGGCCTTCATCTGCTTGCCAAACTTCGGCCCCAGCTTCTTGAAGTCGCACTTCACTTTCTTCACCAGTACGCCGGCGGCTCCATCGACAAATTTGATTTCCTTCACGTTCACCTCGTTCATGATAAGCGTCTTCACGGCTTCGATGTGGGTACGCTGCTCTTCGTCCACTACAGGAATCATGATGCACTGAAGCGGCTGACGTACCTTGATGTTCACCTTGCGGCGCAGGGCGAGTACCATGGACGTGATGTCCTGAGCCACCTGCATGCGGGCTTCAAGTTCGGTATTAACCAGTGTTTCGTCGCAGACGGGGAACTTGGCGAGGTGGACAGAAACCACCTGGTCGCGGCCGGTCACAGCAATCAGGTCACCGTAGAGCATGTCGGCATAGAACGGTGCGATGGGCGCCATCAGCTTGGCCACCGTCTCGAGGCAAGTATAGAGGGTCTGATAAGCCGAGAGCTTATCTTCAGTCATACCACCACCCCAGAAGCGTTTGCGGTTGAGGCGCACATACCAGTTAGACAGGTTGTCGTTGACGAAGTCGGATATCAGTCGGCCAGCCTTGGTAGGCTCGTAGTCGTTGTAGCAGGCATCCACATTCTTCACCAGCGTATTGAGCAGGGACAGAATCCAACGGTCTATCTCGGGACGTTTCTCCATGGGCACGTCGGCTTCCTTGTATTCGAAACCGTCGACGTTGGCATAGAGGGCGAAGAAGGAATACGTATTATATAAAGTACCGAAGAACTTGCGGCGCACTTCCTCCACACCTTCGACGTCGAACTTCAGATTGTCCCACGGCGAAGAGTTGGTAATCATGTACCAGCGCAAGGGGTCGGAACCGTATTTCTCGATGGTCGAGAAAGGATCGACGGCATTGCCCAGTCGCTTGGACATCTTGTTGCCGTTCTTGTCGAGCACCAAACCATTAGAGATGACAGCCTTGTAGGATACGCTGTCGAACACCATCGTGGCGATAGCATGGAGCGTGAAGAACCAGCCGCGCGTCTGGTCAACGCCTTCGGCGATGAAGTCGGCGGGATATACCTGATGGCTGTCCAACAGTTCCTTGTTCTCGAACGGATAGTGTATCTGCGCATAGGGCATAGAGCCGGAATCGAACCAAACGTCAATCAGGTCGGTCTCGCGCTTCATGGGCTTGCCGTCCTTCGAAACGAGGATGATGTCGTCCACGTAAGGACGGTGCAGGTCTATCTTGTCATAGTTCTCTTTCGTATATTCGCCCGGCACGAAGCCTTTGTCCTTGTAGGGATTGCTCTTCATGAGGCCGGCAGCCACGGACTTCTCTATTTCGTTGTAGAGTTCTTCTACGGATTCGATGCACTTCTCTTCCGTGCCGTCCTCGGTGCGCCAGATGGGCAGCGGCGTACCCCAGTAACGCGAACGGCTCAGGTTCCAGTCATTCAGATTCTCGAGCCACTTACCGAAGCGTCCCGTACCCGTCGACTCGGGCTTCCAGTTGATGGTCTTGTTCAGCTCCATCATGCGCTCTTTGCAGGCAGTACTGCGGATGAACCAGCTGTCCAGCGGATAGTAGAGCACCGGCTTGTCCGTGCGCCAGCAGTGCGGATAGTTATGCACATGCTTCTCTATCTTGAAGGCCTGGTTGGCGGCTTTCATCATCATGCAGATGTAGAAGTCGAGCGACTCGGCTGCCTGGGCGGCCTTCTCGTCGTACTTGCCGTCGACGGTGAACTGCGGGTCATAGGCATTCTTCACCCAGCGGCCCTGATATTCCTTGTAGGCCTCAGTATCGACGCACTGAGCCACAAACTTCTCGTCCAGCTCGTCCAGCAGATAGAATTTACCCGTGAGGTCCACCATGGGGCGGGTCTCGCCACGCTTGTTGATCATGAACAGCGAGGGGATGCCGGCCGCACGCGCCACATTGGCATCGTCAGCACCGAAAGTCGGGGCGATGTGTACGATACCCGTACCATCCTCGGTCGTCACATAGTCACCGGGGATGACGCGGAAAGCCTTGGCCGATGCTTCCTGCCAGTTGCCTTCGTTGTCCAGCTCGGTGGGTTTCACCCAGGGGATGAGCTGTTCGTACTCCATACCTACGAGGTCCGTACCCTTGTACTCGCCTACCACCTTGAAGGGGATCAGCTTGTCGCCGGGCTTATAGTCCTCTAATTCAATGCCTTCGGCCTTCTTGTTGAAGTGCGTGTAGAGCAACGGCTTGGCCAGCACGACGGTCATCTTCTCGCCCGTATAGCCGTTGTAGGTCTGCACGGCCACGTAGTCAATCTTCGGGCCAACACAGAGGGCCGTGTTGCTGGGCAAGGTCCAGGGCGTAGTGGTCCAGGCGATGAAGTAAGGCGTACCCCACTCTGCCATTTCGGGCTTCGGGTTCTTCATCTTGAACTGGCCTACCACCGTCAGGTCCTTCACGTCGCGGTAGCAGCCGGGCTGGTTCAGCTCGTGAGAGCTCAGTCCGGTTCCGGCAGCCGGTGAGTAAGGCTGAATGGTATATCCTTTATACAGCAGGCCTTTGCCGTAGAGCTGTTTCAGCAGCCACCACAAAGTCTCGATATAACGGTTGTCATAAGTGATGTAAGGGTCTTTCATGTCCACCCAGTAGCCCATCTTGTGCGTCAGGTCCTCCCACTCCTTCGTGAACTTCATCACGTCCTTGCGGCAGGCGGCGTTGTAGTCGGCCACGGAGATGGTCTTGCCGATGTCTTCCTTCGTGATGCCCAGCGCCTTCTCCACGCCCAGCTCCACGGGGAGTCCGTGCGTGTCCCATCCGGCCTTACGCTTCACCTGGAAGCCCTTCATCGTCTTGTAGCGGCAGAAGATGTCCTTGATGGTACGAGCCATGACGTGGTGAATGCCCGGCATACCATTTGCCGAAGGAGGACCTTCATAAAATACAAATGAAGGATGTCCCTCACGTTCTGTCATACTGCGGGAGAACACATCGTTCTCATCCCACTTCTTCAGCACTTCCTTGTTGATATCAGAAAGGTTCAGCTGCGAATATTCGGTAAACTTCTTACTCATTGTTGTATACTAATTTTATTTCTTTCCTTTTTATACAGGATACTCTGTCCCGTAATTTAGGCTGCAAATTTAATAAGAAAATAGACATACGGAAAAGTTTCGGCACAATAATCTGAAATTTACGGCATAATGTGCCGGAAGCGGGCATACATTTTATCAGCTTCGAAAGAATGTTTTTCCGGCTCCGAAGGCCGGAATCAGAAAGTTTATCAGGACAAAACAATCGTTTCGACAGGTGGAAACAAGAGTTTCGACAGGACGAAAAAAAAGTATCGTCCTGATGAAACTAAAGTTTCGTCTGCATGAAACAAAAGTTTCTTCCAGTCGATACTAAAGTTTCATGCAGTCGATACAAGAGTTTCTTCCAGACGATACGGAACAATCCGCCATATATACAAGCCTTCATGGGCTTTTGAATCTGGCAAATACAGGTTGAGACGAGTTTCACAGCTATGCCTGAAGCGAGCGCAACGCCCGGCAAAGCTGATCGGGGCAGGAAGTCGGACGGGAACCGCAACGAATACCTTCCAGCTTACGGATCACCTCATCAACCGGCATTCCCTTTACAAGAGCACAGATTCCCTGAAGATTTCCGTTGCATCCGCCTGTAAAACGAACCTCTTTCACAATACCGTTTTCCACCTCTGCTTCGATACGTTTGCTGCACGTTCCCTGAGTCGTAAAATCTATATTCATAAAGTTGTTCTGATGATTTCTATATGTAATAAAACTGCAGAGGCGTACAAAGAAAGTAAATT
>ENA-OOXJ01000600-OOXJ01000600.1-human-gut-metagenome-genome-assembly--contig:-NODE-600-length-29054-cov-3.062381_pt1 | contig 29054 bp, 30 predicted proteins | sample MGYA00241587_ERZ501343 | MGnify/ENA primary metagenome ERZ501343 (study PRJEB25962, sample SAMEA2042918) | human gut metagenome | biome: human gut; feature: human-associated habitat; material: faeces... | reverse complement strand
CTTTTCGTCGTCGGCCAGGTTAGCCCATGCCGGATCGATAGTCAGCTGCTTGTACTCGCCACCACGGTCAACGGCAGCATAGTTCTTGTTCACAACGTCTTCACCCTTCTTGCCATAAGACTTCACGATGAATTTCTTCATCTGTTCTACAGCCAGGTCAACGGGGATAACGCCTGTGATGCGGAAGAATGCAGACTGCAGGATAGTGTTGGTACGGTTACCCAAACCGATTTCCTGTGCAATCTGAGTTGCGTTGATATAGTAAACGGTGATGTTGTTCTGTGCGAAATATTTCTTCACCTTGTTCGGCAAGTTCTTAGCCAGCTCTTCGCCTTCCCAGATGGTGTTGAGCAGGAACGAACCGTTCTTGCGCAGACCGCGAGTTACGTCGTACATGTGTAGGTAAGCCTGTACGTGGCAAGCTACGAAGTTAGGTGTATTAACCAAGTAAGTAGAACGGATAGGAGTGTCACCAAAACGCAGGTGAGAGCAAGTGAAACCGCCCGACTTCTTAGAGTCGTAAGAGAAGTATGCCTGACAGTGCTTGTCGGTATTGTCACCGATGATTTTCACTGAGTTCTTGTTGGCACCTACTGTACCGTCAGCACCCAAACCGTAGAACTTGGCTTCGAACATGCCTTCGCCACCTACGGCGATTTCTGCTTCCTGAGGCAGAGAAGTGAAGGTTACGTCGTCTACGATACCGATCGTGAAATGGTTCTTCGGAGTCGGCAATGACAGGTTGTCGTAAACGGCAAAGATTTGTGCCGGAGTGGTATCTTTTGATCCCAAACCATAGCGTCCACCCACAATAAGCGGGGCATTTTCCTGACTATAGAAGCAGTCTTTTACGTCCATATAGAGTGGTTCGCCGTTAGCGCCTGGTTCCTTTGTACGGTCAAGTACGGCAATTCGTTTAGCAGTCTTAGGTACAGCAGCCAGGAAATGTTTGGCTGAGAAAGGACGGTAGAGATGAACAGCTACTAAACCTACTTTTTCGCCTTTTGCTCGCAGGTAGTCGATTACTTCACGGATTGCTTCTGTTACCGAACCCATAGCGATGATGACACGGTCGGCTTCGGGATCGCCATAATAATCGAACAGGCCGTAGTTACGTCCAGTAATTTCGCTGATTTTCTTCATGTAGTCTTCTACGATAGCAGGAACTGCTTCATAGAAATTGTTGCAAGATTCACGATGCTGGAAGAAATGGTCAGGGTTTTCAGCCATGCCACGTGCAACAGGCGACATGGGATTTAATGCACGGCTACGGAATTCTGCCAATGCTTCCTGATCGATAAGTGGGGCGAGGTCTTCATTATCCAACTTTTCGATTTTCTGAATTTCATGTGAAGTACGGAAGCCGTCGAAGAAGTTGATAAATGGAACGCGCGCTTTCAATGTAGATAAGTGGGCTACACCGGCTAAGTCCATCACTTCCTGTACAGAGCCTTCGGCCAGCATGGCGAATCCTGTCTGGCGGCAAGACATCACATCTTGATGATCGCCAAAAATACACAGAGCGTGGCTGGCCAGTGTACGTGCAGATACGTGGAATACGCAAGGCAGGTTTTCACCGGCAATCTTGTACATATTGGGGATCATCAGCAACAGACCCTGAGAAGCAGTGTAGGTGGTAGTCAGTGCACCTGCCTGCAATGAGCCGTGTACAGCGCCGGCAGCACCAGCTTCCGACTGCATTTCCTGTACCAATACTGTTTCGCCGAAGATGTTCTTACGACCTGCGGCAGCCCATTCGTCTACGTGTTCAGCCATCGTAGATGACGGGGTGATGGGGTAGATGGCTGCTACCTCGGAGAACATGTACGAGATGTGAGCAGCGGCTTCGTTACCATCACAAGTGATGAATTTTTTCTGTTTAGTCATAACTAAATGAATTTATTAAGTGAAAAATCTCTTTTTTATTTTAGTTTCGTTTTTCTGCGTTTTTACCGTGTGTGTTTAGTACAAGAAACCGAACAGCCACAACGGGATCTGGTTGTCACGTCCGATTTCCATCTTGTGCATAGCATACACCATGTTAGGATTATTTTTTATTTTGACACCTTCCGGACAAATCTTGAAAGCTTTGTCCTTATCTACCATGAATGAGACGTTTTTATCTCCTCGATTCACCTTGTGGTCTTTCCACAGGGTGTTGACAAAGAACGTGTCAAGCACATCCTGCTCTTCAACCTTGACCGGGTAGATGGAATACATCAGATTTGAATTGTGCATCATGATTTTGGCCGGCTTCTTGGGGAATTCTTCTCCTACCGGATAGACCATGTTGATGAGGCGGGCGTCAGCCAGGTATTTGATGTAGTTCATTACCGTGGCGCGCGAAGTCTCTATATCGTTGGCCAGTTGGCTTACGTTGGGCGCTTTAGGCCCGTCTACTGCCAAAAGATACAACAGCTTTTTTATTTTCGACAAGTATTTCAGTTCGATTTGCTTGATAAGCAGGATATCCACTTCTACCATCATGTTCATGGTCTTGAGCAGATTTTCGGAAAAGTTGCGCTTTTCGAGGAAGAAGGGGTAGAATCCATGGTGCATGTAATCCTGAAAATAGTCCAACGGATGTACTTTGGCCAGTATGCCTTTGGCTATCTGTTCATGGTTGTTCAGGATTTCGTCCAGCGTGTAGGAGTGGAATTTCATGCCTGTCTGAAGGTTCAGGAATTCGCGGAAAGAGAAGCCACGCAGGTTGTAACTTTTTACAATGTCGCGCAGTTCGAGGTTTTCTTCTTTCAGGCGCATGACCGACGAACCAGTGAAGACAATCTTCAGGTTGGGGAAACGGTCGTAGCACATGCGCAACTCCTTACTCCAGTTAGGAAACTTGAATACCTGGTCAATCAGGAGCACTTTGCCGCCGCGGCGCTGGAATTCGTAAGCAAACTCTACGATGCCGTGGCCAGAAAAGTAGAAATTGTTCATGTTGATAAAGAGGCAGGAGCGGTCGGTCCCGAATTTCTCCTTGGCATATTGAAGCAGAAAAGTCGTTTTACCTACACCACGCGTTCCTTTAATGCCTATGAGACGGTCGTTCCAGTCAATCTCGTCCATGAGGTCGCGACGAACCGGAGCGTTTGTGTGCTCCACAAGATAGGCGTGTGTGCGGTAGAATGCTTCCATATCATTAAACTCTTATCGGCCACAAAGATATAGCTTTTTTATAGAATTGCAAAGTAGACATTGCAAAAATTGCGTAAGTTTGTACCCGAAAATGAAAAAAGTATGAAGCTGCATGTTTTTAATCCAGATACGGATTTGGCTTTGGCCTGCAATGGGAAGCATTATCTGGCACCCGAACAGGTACGTGGGATGACACGCGATCTGGCGTTGCTTCCTTTATGGTATGCGAGGGCGGGAGAAAAGGTATGGATTCCCGATGGGAAAGCAATGCTTTACGCATCGCAAATGTGCCTTTTGTTCAATCTGCAAGTAGAGGTTGTGACGGGTGCCGATGTGATGCGGATGGAAGAGGTGGAAATGTCGCCTTGGGGATGGAATCCTGCTATTCGTCATTTCTTTCTGAAAAATGGTGTTGCTGCCGGCCGTTTGCCTTCTGCTGATGAGATAGAAACCTATCGGACGTTGGCGTCCAGACAAACTTCCGCGGCTTTGTTGGGTAAGTTGCCTGCCGATGGGGCGTATTGTGGTGAGGCGGAAGTTTTCAAAACGCTGGACGCTTGTCGGACGTATGTCGAGGCGCATCAGGGTGGAGTGGTGTTCAAGGCTCCATGGTCCAGTAGCGGAAAGGGGTTGTGTTGGTGCAGAAATGGATTTTCTGCCGTGGAGGGATGGTGCGGACGTGTCTTGAAGGAACAAGGGGTGTTAATAGCTTCTCCCATATATAATAAGGTGGATGATTTTGCGATGGAGTTTGTGATTGACGCTTGTGGAAAGGTCGTTTTTGAAGGCTATTCTTTGTTCATGACCGATGGACGAGGTCGTTACTTGGGGAATCGGGTCCTTTCATCTGCCCTTTTTGAAGCATATATGTCACGCTATGTTTCTGTTGGGGTATTGGATAGTTTGTGCATACGTGTAGCTCTGCTATTAGAGGAATATGCTGAAGCAGGCTATCGAGGCCCTTTGGGAGTAGACATGATGGTGTGTAAAGAGGAGGACGGCTTTCGTCTTCATCCGATGGTGGAAGTCAACCTGCGTATGAATATGGGGATTGTGGCACTTCGTCTGGCAGAGCGTGTACTGGCTCCTGGCTTGAGCGGTTTGTTTCATATCGAACATTACCCTGCACCTGGCGCCTTGTACGAAGCTTATGCTGAACGAATGAGGAAATCGGCTCCTGTTATAGAAGGCGGACGGCTGGTACGTGGCTGCCTTCCTTTGGCACCCGTTACGTCGGAAAGCCGTTGCCTGGCACTGCTCGAGGTGGATTAATATCGACTGGCAGGGGCCGAAGGCTCACTTTCGTTGCCATATCTGTCTATGGCCGTTACGGCAAAATGGCGACGTGTTGTCCAAGGCAGGATCGGAGCATAGATATATTCCGTTTCACGTATGCCTGTAGCTACGATGTTTGCAGGGTTTTGTGTGTCGACAGGCAGTTCGTCTGAGGCATAAACTACATAAGTAGGTGCGTTTTGTTTGTCGTTGTCGGTTGACGCTTTCCAATGCAGGCGCGTGTATCCTTCAGAGATTTGTTCGGCTTTCAGCTCGGATGGAGCTGAAGGGGCGATGCTGTCTGCCCATGTCATAGGAGGTTGCAGGGCAGGGTAGGCGTAGAAATCGTTTTGAAGTATGTCATACAAGTTTTGGGTATTGTCTGTCACGAATTTCACCCGATAGTGCGCTTCGCCTGCCAGGTGATGGCTGCGTATGAAGTTGATTTGCCGTTGTATTTCGTCCAGGCTCCAGTCGCCTTCGCTGGGGTGGAGGAAGTAGACGCCAAGGCCGGGCACTACGTGTCGGCCATTGCTTTGCTCCTGCCAGTCGAGGGCGAATGGATAGAAAGCGTTGCCGCGGAAGTACATCATGGGGTAAATCTGATCTTGAATGCCTTCGCCCAGCCATCCTTGTACATCCTGGTAGACAACATGGAAGGCATTCCATCCTTTGGATGAGTAGCGGCTGGTATCACGATACTTTCCTACAGGGCAGGTGCTGACTTTGACCCAAGGTTTCAGCTGTTTTACACCTTTATATATATAGCGCAAAATTTCCGTGATGTTGTCTCTGCGCCATTGGTCGAGGCTACGCCCGTTGCCGTACTTCCGATAATCATAGCTGTCAGGGAAACGGAAGGCACGTTCGGGATAGCGCAAGTAGTCGAAGTGTACGCCATCCACATCATATCTTTCCACGACTTCTTTGACCAGGCTCATCAGGTATTCTTTCGTTTTAGGATTGCCTGGGTTGAGAAAATATTCGCGTTTATAGGGTACGCAGATTTTGGGTTGTCGGCGGGTAACAGATTGTTTGCCCAGTGAGGCTACATGTTTGCGTCCTCCCAGCGGAATGGTCACCATCCAGGCATGACATTCCATGCCCCTCTTGTGGCACTCTTCTACGGCAAAAGCCAGTGGATCGTAACCTGGGTCCTTGCCACTTTTGCCTGTCAGAATGGAATTATAGGGTTCTATGTCCGATTTGTAGAGGACATCACCACGTGTACGTGCCTGAAACAACACGGTATTGAAGTTGGCTTCTTTCAGCTTGTCCAAGATCTCTACCAGTTCTTCCTTCTGCTTTTGTATGCTGGCTGGGGTTGTCGCCTTGGTGCGTGGCCAGTCGAGGCCATATACTGCAGTTATCCATGCTGCGCGTACTTCGTACTTGGGAGCAGGTTGTGCGGATAAATTGAACAGTATCAGGAAACTGAAAACAATCAGCAAGTATATGCGGTTTATATTTATCATGCGGAAATTGCTTATTCTTATTTTTTGTCGGCGAAATTACAAAAACTGTTGCTAAATAGTGCAAGATAAATAGAAAACAATTACTTTTGCTTCCAAAAAAATAATAAAAGAAACTACTATGATTACTTTTACAATTGCTTTGTTGGCATTGGTTGCCGGCTATTTCCTCTACGGACGCTTGGCGGAACGCATCTTCGGTCCGGACGATCGTCCAACTCCTGCGCTGACACAAGCAGACGGAGTTGATTATATACCTTTGCCAACTTGGAAAGTCTTTATGATACAGTTTCTCAACATTGCTGGTGTAGGGCCTATCTTTGGTGCTATTATGGGAGCAATGTTTGGCACAGCTTCCTATTTATGGATTGTGTTGGGCAGTATTTTTGCAGGAGCCGTTCATGATTACCTGGCTGGTATGCTTTCGTTACGTAACGGAGGCGAAAGCTTGCCCGAACTCATTGGTCGTTATTTGGGTTTGACTACCAAGCAAGTCATGCGTGCGTTTACTGTGTTGCTGATGATGTTGGTGGGGGCTGTCTTTGTGGCTTCTCCTGCAGGACTCTTGGCTAAGTTGACACCCGAATCCCTCGATATGACTTTCTGGATTGTAGTTATATTCATTTATTATGTCCTTGCTACCATGTTGCCGGTAGATAAGATAATCGGCAAGATTTACCCTGTTTTTGCTGTGGCTCTTATTTTCATGGCAGTAGGGATTTTGGTGATGCTTTATGTACATTTTCCTGCCTTGCCTGAGGTCTGGGATGGAATGCAAAACACGCACCCCAAGGCTGAAACGACTCCAATTTTTCCGATGATGTTCATTACCATTGCCTGTGGAGCCATTTCGGGTTTCCATGCTACACAAAGTCCCTTGATGGCACGCTGTATGACGAGCGAACGTCATGGGCGCCCCATCTTCTATGGAGCTATGATCACCGAGGGTATTGTCGCTTTGGTATGGGCAACGGTTGCCACTTATTTTTTCCATGAGAATGGTATGGGTATCAGTGATGCCTCCATCGTTGTATTCGATATCAGCAAAGATTGGTTGGGCGAAATCGGTGGTGTGTTGGCTATCTTGGGTGTTGTTGCCGCTCCCATTACCAGTGGTGATACGGCTTTCCGCTCAGCTCGCCTTATTGTAGCCGATTTTCTGAAGTTAGAGCAGAAATCTATACGGAGTCGTTTGTACATATGTATTCCCATGTTCGTTGTTGCCACCGCTTTGCTGATCTATAGTTTGCGCGATGCTGATGGTTTCCAGATCATCTGGCGTTATTTCGCGTGGGCCAATCAGACCTTATCTGTCTTTACTTTGTGGGCCGTTACTGTTTGGCTGGTGCGTGAACGTGCTCGTTTTCGTTTCTGTATCACCCTGTTGCCGGCTCTGTTTATGACGGCAGTCTGTACCTCCTATATCTGTGTAGCTCCTGAAGGTTTGAATTTGGGGCTTCAGAATGCGGGACTGATTGCAATGGGAGTTGCAATTGTAGCTTTTGTATGGTTCAATATCTGGAAGACTAAATATGAAAAGCTGAGTAGGGAGGGAAGAGCATGAAAAAAATGAAGAAGTCGTCTGCCTTGAGTTTGGCATTGCTGATTTATATATCGGCAACCGCTACCTATTTTTTGCCTCGCAATTCAGAGATTAGTGTGGCTGAAAAATATGTAACTGTGTTTGCTTCTTATGTCATTGTGTTGTTGCTATGGCTTGTGTTGCGTCATAAAGAACATAGAAAAGAAAGAAACGGATAACTTTTTCTTTTATCAGTCATCAAAAGTCTCACTTTTTTGGTTTATATTTGCATTAAAGACATTATTTAAACTAAAGTGATAGGTATATGAAAAAACTGATGTTCATTTTCAGCCTCTTGTTGGTCACAGTTGTGGCTCAGGCACAATTCGAGAAAGGAAAATGGTTTGTTAATCCGTCTGTGACAGGGCTGAATCTGTCTTATAATACCCAAACGGAAAAAGCTCGTTTTGGTATTGAAGCCAATGGAGGTGCTTTCCTGGTAGACAATGTGGCTTTGTTGTTGCGTGCTGGTGCCCAATGGCAAGGTGGAGGCTCAGATGATTATATTCTGGGCGTAGGCGGACGTTACTACTTTGATGCGATAGGTGTGTTCTTGGGTGCTAATGTCAACTTGAACCATCATGTTTGGGAACATGACAAGCGCACGTTGGTAGGTTTTGGAACTGAGGCAGGTTATGCCTTTTTCCTTTCAAAGACAGTGACTATTGAACCTGCCGTTTATTGGGATATTAATAAAGATCGTTCTGAGTTTGGATTGAAAGTCGGTTTCGGATTCTATTTCTGATAAAAATATTCTGTTATGATAGGAGAAGAGAGCGTTCCGCTGGAAGTGCTCTCTTTTTTTGTGGGTAATAATAATCCTAAAAAGGGGTTATCTCCTTTGATATTCCGTTTTTTATTCCGTTATTTGCTGCAGATTTCAGAAAAGGGGGTGCCTTGTGCGAACGCAATGGCTGAGATTATACCCAATGAACCTGATACGGATCATGCCGGCGGAGGGATTTTTTTGAGTGTTTATTTCTGTTTTTTCCATCAAAGCGTCTGTGTGGATGCTCCTTTTCTGTTTTTTGTGATATGGTTTAATATGAAAGGAGCTTATGTTTCAAGTACAATTCATTACTCATTTTACCGATACCATTGGCTATGCCGAGTCAGCCCGCATTGCCCTTGAAGGTGGATGCCGTTGGATTCAGTTGCGTATGAAGGATGCCTCGGACGAGGAGGTAGAGACCGTGGCGCGACAAGTTCAGGCTATGTGTCATGATTTTGGAGCTTATTTTGTGCTGGACGATCGTGTAGAGCTGGTGAAGCGTCTTCATACGGATGGTGTCCATTTAGGTAAGCTTGATATGCCCGTCGACGAGGCACGGGCCTATCTGGGACCTGAGTTTATCATTGGCGGCACAGCAAATACCTTCGATGACATACAGCGTCTTCATCGTGCAGGGGCCGACTATATCGGATGTGGTCCTTTTCGCTATACGACAACTAAGAAGAATCTGGCACCTATCCTTGGTTTGGAAGGGTATCGCAGGCTCCTGTCGCAGATGGAGGAACATGAAATCAACCTGCCCATCGTAGGTATTGGCGGTATCGGGGCAGACGATATAGCCGATCTGAAAGCTACAGGTCTGAATGGCATCGCCTTGAGCGGTAGCATCCTGCGTGCTTCAGATCCAGTGGAAGAAATGAAACGAATCATAGAATTAACCCAAAAATAACAGTATAAACTTATGGAAGACAACATTAAAATAACCTATCCCGACTCGGAGAAAGTCTATTTGAAGGGTGAAATCCATCCCGACGTGCGGGTAGCTATGCGTCGTGTCAATCTGACTCCGACTGTCACCATCGAAGACGGTCGTCGGGTGACACGTGAGAATGCTCCCGTTTATGTCTACGATACGAGTGGTGTCTACAGCGATCCTTCTGTAGAAGTGGATTTGCGTAAAGGTTTGCCGCGCCTGCGCGAAGCCTGGATACGTAGTCGTGATGTAGAAGTGCTGTCCGAAATCTCCTCGGAATATGGTCGTGAACGTCTGGCAGACAAGAGTCTTGATCATTTGCGTTTCGAGCATATTTGCCTGCCCTATAGAGCGAAAAAAGGTTGTCAGGTGTCGCAGATGTACTATGCCAAGCAGGGTATCATCACCCCTGAAATGGAATATGTAGCTATCCGCGAGAATATGAACAATCGTGAATTGGGCATTGAATCATATATTACTCCCGAGTTTGTGCGTCAGGAGATTGCAGCCGGACGTGCTGTCCTGCCTGCCAATATCAATCATCCTGAGGCCGAGCCGATGATTATTGGTACACGCTTCCTGGTGAAGATCAATACCAATATTGGTAACTCTGCTACCACTTCGACCATTGAAGAAGAAGTGGAAAAGGCTATCTGGAGTTGCAAGTGGGGAGGAGACACGCTGATGGATCTTTCTACAGGAGAGAACATCCATGAAACGCGCGAATGGATTATCCGTAACTGCCCTGTCCCTGTGGGTACTGTACCTATGTATCAGGCAATGGAGAAAGTAAAAGGTAAAGCAGAAGATCTGACGTGGGAACTTTTCCGCGATACGCTCATTGAGCAGTGCGAGCAGGGCGTAGACTATTTTACCATCCATTGTGGCATCCGCCTGAAGAACATCCATTATGCCAACGAGCGTCTTTGCGGCATGGTGAGTCGTGGAGGAAGTATCATCTCGCAATGGTGCAAGGTGCATCAGAAGGAAAGTTTCCTCTATGAGCACTTTGATGACATCTGCGACATCTGTGCACAGTACGACGTAGCCCTTTCGTTGGGCGACGGCCTCCGCCCGGGTGCCATCTACGATGCCAACGACCGCGCTCAGTTTGCCGAACTCGATACGATGGGCGAACTTGTGGAGCGTGCCTGGGCTAAGAATGTGCAGGCGTTTATCGAAGGTCCCGGCCACGTGCCCATGCACAAGATTCGTGAGAACATGGATCGCCAGATTGAGAAGTGTCACGAGGCACCGTTCTATACGTTGGGTCCTATTGTTACCGACATAGCTCCTGGCTATGACCATATTACGAGCGCCATCGGAGCTGCTCAGATTGGTTGGTATGGTACGGCCATGCTTTGTTACGTTACGCCGAAAGAACACCTGGCTTTGCCGCAGAAGGAAGACGTACGTGTAGGTGTGGTTACTTATAAGATTGCAGCCCATGCTGCCGACTTGGCCAAAGGACATCCAGGTGCCGAGGTGCGTGACAATGCGCTTAGCAAAGCCCGTTATGAGTTCCGTTGGAAAGATCAGTTCAACTTGAGCCTCGACCCTGAGCGGGCGTTGCAATATTATAAGGAGGCCAACCACCTGAATGGCAAGTATTGCACCATGTGTGGTCCTCACTTCTGTGCCATGCGTATCAGTCAGCGCCTGACTGATTGTGACTATACAGAGCAGGAAACGGTGAAGGATAAGTAAACAAGATAAAATGATTATAACATTCTAATTTTAAGAACAAAATGATTGAAACAAAAGTATCACAGGGTATTATCAGTACCTATTTTGAGAAGTTGGAGAAGAACCTCGACCTCGATGTAGCCATCGTAGGCGGTGGCCCTTCGGGTATTGTGGCTGCTTACTATCTGGCTAAGGCAGGCTTGAAGGTAGCTCAGTTCGACCGCAAGCTGGCTCCCGGCGGCGGTATGTGGGGTGGTGCCATGATGTTCAACCAAATTGTCATCCAGGAAGAAGCGATGGACATCGTGCGCGAATTCGAAATCAACCATGCACCTTTTGCCGACGGACTCTATGTGATGGATTCCGTGGAGAGCACTTCGTCGTTGCTCTATCACGCCGTACATGCAGGTGCCACTATCTTCAACTGCTACTCGGTGGAAGATGTCATCTTCAAGAACAATCAGGTGAGTGGTGTAGTAGTTAACTGGACCCCTGTCCTTCGCGAAGGCCTGCATGTCGACCCGTTGAACATTCTGGCAAAGGTTGTTATCGATGGTACTGGCCACGACAGTGAAATTGCTGCTACCGTTGCCCGCAAGAACGGTATCCGTCTGGCTACAGAGACCGGCGCGGTTATCGGCGAGCGTTCGCTGGATGTTGTGTCAGGTGAGGAAGAAGTGGTGAACGGTACGAAAGAAATTTATCCCGGTCTTTACGTTTGCGGTATGGCTGCATCAGCTGTATCGGGTACTCCTCGTATGGGTCCCATCTTCGGCGGCATGTTGATGTCCGGCAAGAAGGTGGCTGATGAAATCATTGCCCGTTTGAAGAAATAACCTGTTTTTCAAGATATAGAATAAGGCACGGATGATGCAATTGGCATTATTCGTGCCTTATTTTTTCAGATTTTCCCCAGTAGAGAAAGTACGGCTTTTATATTCGGGTTGTCTAGCTGTTTTTTTGCTTCTTGTATGAGTTGCTCTTCCGCTTTCTTTTCATCCTTTCTGATCAGATTTTTTAAATAGATCAATGCAGTAATCGAGAAAAATATTATATAGATCAGAACCCATGAGTCTCCACCGACATCGTTGCGTAGTAGGTGGATAGCAGTTCTTCCATCGGTTTGGTAAATCAGCGATAGAATCTTATACATAGCTGGAAATGTGAAAACTCCTACTATAACCGAAAGTGGATCGATCAATTTTTGTGTGTATATTTTCTTTCTGCTCATCAGGAAGCAAAGCTCGTTGATTAGGTGTTGCTCCCTCTTGTTTTTTTGTTTTCTTGTATTCATAAGTCGATTCAATCTTCGTTTGATAATATTTTATCCCATAGGGTATAGTCATTCATGTCCTCCTTGAATTTGAAGATGATCATAGTCCAGTCGTTATCCATAATCAAACGCTCGTTTCCTTCATCTTCAAATACCATGTTCAGTTCATCTGCAATAATTTTCTTACCGGATATGGTGTAGTTACTGAAGGTCTTCTGGGTTATTTCGTATGTGTTGTAACTCAGAAATAATAGCTTCTTGTCATTGATAAACACCAAGAAGGCGCCTCCTTCATCATCGCTGGCCGCATAACATTTTCCGCCATATTTCCCTTGAAGCTTTATCCTTTTGACTCTTTTGTCGGGTTTATAGATTTGGCCTTTGTATTTGAGGCCCTCTTTTTCGAAGAATATGCGTTCGTCAGTGATTGTACTTCCTTCCATAAGATAGGCAAATCCGTTTGCTTTTTGATAACTGGCCGCTAATACTATTCTGCCGTAGCACATGTATAAGTCATCGTGTTCGTTGACTTTCCATAAGGGTATTTCCGAAATGAGAATTTTCTCGTTGTCAAACAGTTGTATGGCAATCAGAGTTTCTCCGTCTGTGTGGGTATAAACTACATCCGTTATTCCCGATTTACATCCTGTTGTCAGGATAAGTAGCATAATAGCTGCTGTGATGTTCGATAACCTTTTCATTGTCATATTTTTTATGTAATAATGTTTTTTTTGTGGATGATTTCTTTTATCGGTGCAAAGATATCGGTAGCTTGCACACGAAAATGATGCAGCCTTTCGCTATTTTTGCGCACAGAAAGTAAGATTGAACGACACTCGATTATGAAAAACCGGATAAGTATATGGTTGGTAAGCCTGTTGTTGCGTCGCAAACGCATCAAGCTGGCAGAGATACAGGATGCTTGGCAGGAGTATAGTGGAGAGTACGGCATGGAATTGCATCGCAATACCTTTATGAAGTATAAGCGGATGGCCGAAGAAATGTTTGACATCAACATAGAATGCGATCGTCGTACAAACGAATATTATATTGATTCACCCGAAATGCTTAATCGTGCGGCATTGAATCAATGGCTTATTCAGACAGCTTCTTCCTCGGATGTAATTTCGCGGCGTAAGAAGTTGGCCGACCGGATTGTATTGGAAACCACTTTTGGTGGTGAGGAGCATTTGGATGCTATTACTGAAGCGATGATGAAGAATAAGTGCATTACGCTCGTTTATCATTCCTATTGGGCCGATGCTCATACATTTACGGTGGAACCTTATTTTGTGAAGTTCTTCAAACAGCGTTGGTATCTGGTTGGCTTTTGCAGAGAACGGGAAGGATTACGGGTGTATTCATTCGATCGCATGGACAGTGCGGAAGTCAGCCGCGAAAGCTTCAAAATGCACCCGGACAATTTGCCACAAGTCTTGTTTGACGATACCTATGGCATTATTCGTGACGATACCCCAGTAGAAGATGTTGTGTTGAGATTCAATCTACAGCAAGGCAACTATATCAAGGCCCGTCCCCTTCATCATAGTCAGGTTCTTATGGCGCAGGATGAAATCTCCATGACGTTTCGTATGAGGCTTCGCCCCACACTCGATTTTGTTCAGGAGCTGCTTTCGTATGGCTCAGCTTTGAAAATCCTAGCCCCAGATTCTTTAATAGACAAAATGCGTGGGATCGTCAGGGACATGTACAGACAATACGAGTAAGTAACTGACATAGCTTAAGTCGCTGAATAGAACTGAATAAAAGCAAGAAATAATTTGATGAAAAAAGAGCGTCATATTGAACAAAAACGTATATTTGCAGTGTATTGACTGCCTAAGCGGTCAATATGTTTACATAAGAAAGCGTTTTTGCTTTATCCTAAAATCGAAATCGCCAAATTTCAAAGTAGAAGGATAGAGACAATATGGCGCTCATTCGTGTTTGTATATGTATGCCCATATCGGCTCATGCAGGTGTGGTTTACCTACATATCAATACGGCGTGAGTATTGTTTCTTTATTCATTTCTACGAGGCGTTTGGCGATGCCTGATTTTGATGAATGGAGGAGCGTACTCACGCTTCGTGATTTATAATAAGGAGATAAATATATGGCTGAGAATTTTGTGAAGCAAATAGATAGTAACTATGATACTGAAACAAATGTATATAATAGTATATTTGAACAGTATGAACATGTGATAATGCAAAGTCTTATAACGTCGTTTGGTCTTGACTTCTTAGTACGTGACCAACATGGAGGAGATGTTGATACAATTCATAACGTGCGACAGATTGGTAAGGACGAACAAATGGGATATAAAAATAGGCAGTTATATACTATCCTACACAACGGGTAGCATATAACTGCGCTTTGTTGTAGTGGTACAAATTTACTAAAAATCTGTATATTATCAAAGAACTTTCAAACTTATTTTGTCAGACTTTTTAAAGTCATAGACAAAAGACCTATAAAGCAAAATATCCAGAATAACATAACCTATCTTTTTACAGCCTTAAACTTGTATCTATCTCCAACGCTATTTGAATAATCTATGCTTGCATTGTTTCCATCTAAACTCGTGAATTTGTAATATTCAGTAATAGGGTCTTTTGTTGTACCGACAACGGTATTCCCTTCAAGTTTATAAGTTCCAATGTAATAATCATCAAACATAGTAGTCCTATAACTTCCGTCTTCGTTAAGCCTCATATAAATGTAGCCTTTAGGTACATCCGTACTTTCTCCGTCTTGTTCAGCCCAAATTACATCCCATGTGCCAATTATTTGTTCCTGTGTTACAAATACTTCATCATCATCCGAGCAAGAATACAGAGACAAAAAAATAGTTGCGCATAGCAACATCAATCCAAATAACTTTTTCATTTTCAAAATCTTTTAGTTAAACATATAGTTGATAAAATTCGCCATCGCAAGGCTATGTCACACGTTTAACCAAAAGAAAAGCGCAGACAATCGCCATACGCTGTCTTGGCTCACCACAAGCCACAATTCTTTATGGGAAAGTCTGCGCCATATAGGTGCATATCCCAACAAGAATTGTAATAGCTCGTTCATTTTCCGAGGTGGTGATTCAGACAGCGATTGAGCTACGATATGTCAAATTAAAAAAGCGCATCAGATATACCAATGCGCTGCAAATGTACTAAAATATTTTGAAGTGATAAAGTTTGTTGGTATATTTGCATGAATCTTTTTCGATGGAGTTTTGTAAGCGTGGGAAATTGGAATAGGCTCACGCAAACAGGGCTATAGTTGTTTGCTTTCTAAAGAGGAAAGGAGGTAATTATGAAAAAGATTGTAATCCCAGAGATTAAAATTGAAAGGGTCGGCAACAGATTCCGCATGATAATCAGAAGGGGTGCTTATGTCACTAAGAAGTGGATTTAAGTATATCCCACAAGGTTAACCATCATTCCTTGTGGGATTCCTTTTTTTCTTTCTCTTTATCTTCTTTAATCATAGCCTCAAGAAGTATATCAAAAGTTTCCTGAGGTATAATCAATGACTTAGCTATCATTTCCATACCCTCCTTTCTTCCCTTTTTATATGTGTTCTTTTTCTTAGCCATACATCATGCTATGTTCTGCAAATATAGGTCAAATCTTTCACAATCAGAATAGTTTCTTGTGTTAAATCTGAAAACGAACTCATCGACATACTTTTGCATGTGCTTCTTGCTAACCTTATAATAAGTACCGAATATAGTCCTTTTAAGGTGAGACCAAGCGTTTTCAATCTTGTTTGTGCTCACTTTTATAAGTTCTCCATCAGAAGAAACAAAAGTAGTACCGTAAAAATGACTTCCGTGGTCAACAGACCTTTTAATGTACGATTCGTTCAATCCACCATAGTCCCATCCGTCCGTATATATTACACTTTCTTCTTTTACATAGTTCTTAATGTAAGGTTCTAATGTCAAAGATTTCGTGTTATCTACAACTTTTGCGACCATATTTCCGTTTCTTTGTAGCATTCCAAATACGGGAACTTTATCCTTGAAACTTCTTCCTTGACTATTTTTTACCTTCTTATCTGCGTGTCTGTTTTTATTCTTTCCCCCGACAAAAGTTTCGTCTATCTCAACTTCGCCGCTCAATGAACCGTTGTTAAACACATTCATATAAGCCCTAATCTTGGTAAGCATATTCCATGCTGTCTTTTGAGTAACGCCTAAATCACGAGCCAACTGACATGAAGAAACGCCTCTTTTGTGAGCCAAGAATAAAAACATAGCATAGAACCAATACCTCAAAGGTAACTTTGTCTTTGCGAAAACCGTACCAGTCTTGGCATCGAAATATTTGCCTGTATTTTTACAGCGATACCTGTTGTTTTTACACTTATAAACCTTAGAAGTCTTGTCAAACGGAGAAACAACTCCATTTTTCCATCTCAACTTCTCTAAATATCTGATACAACTTTCCTCATTTGGAAATGTTTCAGTAAATGATAAAAAACCATTTGCCCTTCCCATAATGATTTGTTTTTAGTGTATTCAAATATAAGCATTTATATTGATATAAACAAGTAAAATAAGTAAAAATTTCAAAGAACAGCGAAGATAATTAAATGTTTTACAACACAAATTTGTCCATATAAGATAAATTACTTATTTTTGTGAGAATTTTAAAACTTTTCATTATGGGAAACAACGAAAAAACATCGCCTAAATTGCGAGTATAGCTTCTAAGCTATTAAGAAACCCTAAAACGCCTAAAAAGGTCAAACAGGTTGCTGCGTCTGCTTTAACTCAAGCAGCTGACAAGAAGAAAAAGAAATGATTTCAGAAATGCAAGCCTTTGGTATTACCATTATACCATTGGCTTGTTTAGGATTATATTCTGTTTCATCAGAAAAATTTTGTGCTAAAGATATTATTTCTTTATTTTCATAAATAACTTTACCTAAACTTTCTATTTCTAACAATGATGCTGAATAATCCGATATGTCTTTCCATCCAGTATCAACACCATAACTATCTTTCCATTTTATAAAAACCATTTTTCCCAATAAATCATTTTTCTCCATACTCATCTTATTTTAGTGTTGTTTCGTATATAACTGCCTAAAAATAATAGGAATGAAGAGGCTTATAATAATCGTGGAGTGTACGATGAAAAGATGAAACTTAATTATCATGATACTAATCCCTATTTTACAACTAAAAAGAGCAAGGCTCGTCAAGAGTATAATGAGCATGGAATTTTAATAAAAGACGTTTATACAAATAAAGATTTAAGGTATACAAAAGCATCTGCTGTTCCTAAGGATTTACGGGTTGAATTAGACCATGTGGTTGAATGCAAAGGTATTCATGAAGATAGAGGGCGTGTCCTTTCAGAATTAAACGGAATTGACCTTGCAAATTCTGATGAAAATTTGGCATGGACAAATAAAAGCCTAAACTCTTCAATGGGAAAATGGGCAGAGCGGAAGAATGCAAAATGGAAAAAGGAACATGGTTGTGATGCTCCATTATCAGAAGTTGATATGGAAGCGTATATTCGTGAAGGAGGTTTCGATAATTATCTTAAAAATCATCCAGAAATAAATATCGATGACCCTGAAGCCACAAAAAAAAGGATGATAGAACAATATCGAAAGTCTCGCAAGGCCTATAATGAAAAAATAAACCGAGCATATTACACAAGTTCTGCCTTTTTCAAAGACACAGCGAAAGCAGCTGGTAAGGTTGGCGTGGTTATGGGATTACGTCAAGTACTTGGTTTGGTGTTCAGTGAAATATGGTTTGCCGTTCGAAATGAAATAAAACATGGAAAAGAATGCGGTAAAGGGTTGTTCAACAGCATTGCTTCTGGAATTAAAACAGGTCTTGAAAATGCCAAGCTCAAATATAAAGAACTATGGCATAAATTCATAGAAGGCGCAGTGGGAGGAGTGTTGGCATCTTTGACAACAACGCTCTGTAATATATTTTTTACTACGGCTAAGAATGTGGTGAGGATTATCCGTCAGTCGTGGGCATCCTTGGTTGAAGCGACAAAAATTCTATTATTTAACCCCGACTTTCTTCCTTTCGGAGAGAGATTCCGAGCGGCTGCAAAAATTATAGCCACTGGAGCCAGCGTTGTTGCTGGTACAATGGTTGGCGATTTGATTGCCAAAACAGGTGTTGCGGCAATTCCTGTTGTTGGAGATATTGTACAAACATTCTGCGCCACACTTGTTACAGGCATATTGAGCTGCTCGTTGTTATATCTTTTGGACAGAAATTCTGCCATCAACAAGATTGTGCAAGTGCTTAATTCAATCCCGACCGTTGATGATATTGTTGTATATTACCGAACACAATCCCGGTTGTTGGAAGAATATTGCGCCAAACTGATGGATATAGATTTGGCTACATTTCAGAAAGAAGCACAGTTTTATGGTGAAGCTGTATCAATCTTAGAAGATGCGGCCAATGAGCAAGAACTGAATTTCGCTTTGCGGACTGTATGCAAGCGATTAGAGATTAGTTCACCAATTGGCAACCATGGGGACATGAATTCTTTTATGGCTGACCCTAACAGTAAATTAAAGTTCTGCTCTGATGTTTGAATGTGATAAATGTGGAGAATGTTGTAGACATCTTAAAGGCATATCAATTTATGCTGAATTAGACAGAGGAGATGGTATTTGCAGATACTTAAAAGGAAATCTGTGCAGTATCTATGAGGAGAGGCCGTTGTTTTGTCGGATAGATGATTGCTACGAACAATTCTTCAAAGAGAAATATACCCGCGATGAGTTTTATAAACTCAACTATGAAATATGTGACAAACTAAAAAATAAAGAGCTATGTTTTTAAATTCACTGAATCCTACAGAAAAGGATAATTTCATGAAACTTGCCGTTGCGGTAATAAAGGCCGATGGCGTTGTTGAAGAATCTGAAAAGCAGATTTTGTCTGCTTATGCTAATGAAATGCAGATTCCTGTTTGCAACCTTGATGAACAAAGTAACGCTGATAATATTATCAAGGAATTTGCAGTGAATTCGACACTTCAAACAAAACGAATTGTCTTTTTAGAATTACTGGCATTGGCATTTGCAGATGGAAATTATGCTGCTGAAGAAAAGGCATTAGTACAACAGATAGCGAGTGTTTTTGAATTTGATAAGGCATTTATAGAGCAAGCTATCAACTTAGAAGATGCTTATATGGCTGCCTATATGTCATTAGTTAATTTAGTAGAGAAAGGAGAATAACTATGCCATTACCATTAATTTTAGGAATAGCTGCAGCTGTTGCAGGAACAACAGGTGTTGGCTTGGGAATTCATGGCGGTGTTAAGATGAAGCAAGCAAATGATAAGTTAAAAGAGGCTCAAAAACGGAATGATTCAAATAATGCTCGCCTTGAAAGAATGAATCAAAGTGCTTGTAAGGTTATGGATATCTTAGGTGAAAATGAGATGAAAGTTCTTTCCGAATTTCAACTATTCTCTGATTTATTTGAACGAATTAAGAATCGCCCTGAGTTTGCGGACATAAAAATAGGTAATGTTTCAATACCAAAGTTTGAAGGTGAAGAAATCAAAAAAGCATCTGTTGGAGCCAATGTTCTTATTGGTGGTTTAGGAGGAGCTGCATTAGGTACAGCGGGCGGATTTGCTGCTTCAGGTGCAACAACGGCTGCTGTTATGGCTCTTGGTACAGCTTCAACGGGAACTGCAATTTCAGCTTTAAGTGGTGCTGCTGCAACAAATGCAACTCTTGCCGCTCTTGGCGGTGGCTCACTTGCTGCAGGTGGTGGTGGAATAGCCTTGGGCACTACAATCTTAGGTGCTACAACATTAGGCGTTGGTTTGTTGGTTGGAGGTGTCATATTTAGCTGTACTGGTTCTAAACTTTCGAGTAAAGCAGATAAAGCATGGGAACAGATGATCTCCAATGAGCAAAAGATTAACAAGGTATGTAACTATCTTTTTGATTTGCAAAAGACTGCAGACAGATATAATTCCACATTATTACGTATGCGTTCGCTGTATATTAAACAACTTAATAAGATGCGAAATATTATTGACTCGTACAATGAGAAACATGTTAGCTGGCAGAATCTATCATTAGAGGAACAACTTGTGATAGAAAATACGGTTTTGATTGTTGGAGTATTGTATAATATGTGTAAAGTGCAATTAGTACGAAAATCTAACAGCTCAGATCAAAATATTATAAATAAAGCAGAAATAAGCAAAGCAGAGGATGATGCTAATAACGTAATATCGCAAATGGCTAAAGTAGCTTAATCAATTAAGACATTAATCCTAAAACTCATAAGAAAGGTATTGTCTTTCTTATGAGTTTTTTTGTTATATTTGCTTCGTAGGAGTTACCCAAATAAGCAAAGCGATGCAGACCACAGCAATCGGGACGGTTGCCAAGTCATTACCCATAACATTACCCATAAACCGGAGTGAGCCGCTTTTATTCCCCTGTTAGGCAATTATTTTTTCCCAATAGGGAAAAACTTTTTTCCCAACTGGAGAAAAAACGAGCTTTTGGAGGTGAAACTTGGATATCATGCTTCGCTTTCACAGAACAGTTTCGTGAGAAACAGAATTTTTTACGGTGAAGTTTCATCGCAATCTTTTGGATGACAGTGATTTGCTGTGAAAGATGCTTTCTGTCGGTGAATTCCTTGCTTTCACTGTAAATCAATATAATAGAACGGATTAGGACGATGTGAAAGCGTGAAGGATTTTTCTGGAACCTTAGAATAAAGAGGGGGGGAGGGAAGTTTTTACTGGTTTGAAGTGGGAGAAGGGTATTCGCACCAAGTCCTTCTTTAGCTTCGTCAAGTCCCTCTTTAGCTCCCTAAAGTGGCACTTTACGCGGCTGAAGTTGCTGATTGTGACTTGGAGTGTATATGACAAACGGGGAAGATTGAGTCTTTTAATCTTCCCCGTTTGCGTTGAATGGTTAGAATTTATAGGTAGCACCTACAGCAAAAATGCCGTATGAATTTGGATATCCTTTGTCTTTGTCTTTGATGTTCGCACTGATTAAGCCAAATTGGGTTCCGATACCCCAACTTTCGGTCAGGAAGTAAGTGGCTCCAACGTATGTTGCCATTGCCGGTACTATTTTAGAGCCTCCAACAGAAGACCATTTGACATGATCGAGGTCGTTGTAATTGTATCGGGTGGTTATGTCTGTATATTGTGTTTCTCTATGATCATTGACGCTTGCGCTCTGAAAACCATCTGTATTTTGATAGTTGCCGACGAGATAGGTCATGTAACCAACACCGGTTCCGATTTTCAAATATGTGTCAAGCTGCGGTATGGGGCTGTAGTGGAAAGAGATGGTCACCAGAGCATTCACATCTTCTCTGGTAATATCGGCATCGGCTGTACCTATTCCTTCACGGGATACTTTCTTGGTTTCATTTATCCTGTCCCATTTCTTGGTGCTGAAGTTGTAGACTTTACCAAAAGTGGTGCGAGTATATTTGTAGTCATACTCTCCTATTACCTTGTTTTGATACTTTCCTCCGTAGGTGTTATTTACAGCAAATCCGAAGCCTATTGTCACTTTGTCGGCAATACGCCCGATGCCCCATTCCATTCCGAAATGTTGGTCGAATGTGCCTCGTGATTTATCGGCATAAGCTACTGTACCCACTCCAATGGCTAAATCCATTTTTCTGTCGCCTTTTTCAAAGGCGTCCTGTGCGTGTACGCTGAAGGCTATCAAGCCCATTGCGCCTAAAAGTAAGAACTTCTTCATTTGTAACTAATTTATGATTAATATTAGAGAGTAATCGATTTACTTGATAAAATAAAAATGATTAACTAGGTATGAGTCTTATTAATTAGCTTTCTGTATTATTGGTTTTGATATTATAACTTGATATCTATCCGAACTTGTAATTTGATTTTTTACAAAAATAGAAAATAAATGTTTACGATATTTTATTTTTATATAAATTAACGCGTGAAAATGGGATGAATGGAGATGACTATTCTATTTATAAAACAAGATGTGACTTTGTGAAAAAATCGAGCGAGCTTGTTTTTCTACTTTCTACTTTCGCTATCTTTGTTACTGTTTGATAATAGAGAAGGAAAGCAATCAATGACTGAACGTAAAATCATACATATCGATATGGATGCTTTCTATGCATCCGTGGAGCAGCGCGACCATCCTGAACTACGCGGTAAGCCCATTGCGGTGGGGCATGCCGAGGAGCGGGGTGTGGTGGCTGCTGCCAGTTATGAGGCGCGTCGCTATGGAGTACGTTCGGCCATGTCGTCGCAAAAAGCCAAACGGCTCTGTCCGTCGCTTATCTTTATTCCCGGCCGTATGGAGGTGTACAAGGAGGTGTCGCGCCAGATACATGAGATTTTCCATGAATATACGGATGTCATCGAGCCGATCTCGCTCGATGAGGCTTTTCTCGATGTGACCGACAACAAGCCCGGCATTCCGCTGGCGGTAGACATTGCCCGACAAATCAAGTCGCGCATCCGGCAGGAACTGCATCTGGTGGCTTCGGCAGGTGTATCCTACAACAAGTTTCTGGCCAAGATTGCTTCTGATTACCGTAAGCCCGACGGTCTTTGCACCATCCATCCCGACCAGGCACTCGATTTTATTGCCCGCCTGCCTATCGAAAGTTTCTGGGGTGTGGGCCCCGTCACGGCCAAGCGGATGCACCTGCTCGGCATACACAACGGTGCCCAGTTGCGGGCCCGTTCGCTGGAGATGCTGACGCGTGAGTTTGGCAAGGTCGGTACGGTGTATTATGACTTTGCCCGAGGTGTCGACCTGCGTCCGGTCGAGGCGGTTCGCATCCGCAAGTCCATCGGTTGCGAGCATACGCTGGAAAAAGACATCAGCCGTACTTCGTCGGTCATTATTGAGCTTTATCATGTGGCCGTGGAACTTGTACACCGCTTGGAGAACAAAGGTTTCCACGGCAATACGCTGACGTTGAAAATCAAGTTTCACGATTTCCGGCAGATTACACGCAGCATTACCCAAACCCGTGAGTTGACCGAGCTGTCCGTCATTCTTCCTTTGGCCAAGCAACTGCTCCGCGAGGTAGACTATGCGGAGCATCCCATTCGGCTCATCGGCCTTTCGGTGTCCAATCCGCGTGATGGGGATGACGATCGTCACGGAGTGTGGGAACAGCTCAGCTTTGAGTTTAGTGACTGGGAGTAGGTTTAACTTTTCACCGGTAACAAAAGTAGAATATCGTTTTCTTCCTTATCTTTGTAGGATTGAAAATGGAATATCATAGATAAGAATCGTTATGGGCTGTTTAATGAACATTTTATGGCTGGTGTTTGGAGGTATCTTGACCGCTATCGAGTATGTAGTGGCGAGCCTGTTGCTGATGATCACCATTGTGGGTATTCCCTTTGGTATGCAGACGCTTAAGTTGGCTGGACTTGCCTTGTGGCCGTTTGGCAAAGAAGTGCGTAGCGGAGCACGTGCCGACGGCTGTCTCTATGTGCTGATGAACCTTTTGTGGATATTGCTGGGGGGCATTTGGATTTGTCTTTCACATCTGGCATTCGGTATATTGCTTTGCATTACGGTGATTGGCATTCCTTTCGGCTTGCAACATTTCAAGTTGGCGGCACTTTCGCTTACACCTTTTGGCAAAGATATTATTGCCGCTTAATCAGCAAGGAATTTGCTTTTGAAAAGTTTGAAAATAAAAAGGCGGAAGACAATCAAGTCTCCCGCCCCGTTTTACATATTTGTTAAAGAATTAATTTGCTGACTTAAGCTTGCTTTGCAAGCAGTTTCTGAAGTTTGCCATTCAAGGCCTGGCACATTACTCCGTTTCCCATTGTCTGATAACGCTTAATGCGATACTGCAACATCATGATTTCGTTTACGTTTTTTTTCATAATCAATTTCTCCTTCTTTTTTGCCTTCCGCGTTTCGGAAAGCGGTTAAACATCTTCTATTGTTTTCTCTTAGTTAACGCTGCAAAGATAGTAATTGTTCATGAGAAATATGTTTTATAACATAAAAACTTGCGTTTTTCGACTGTTTTTCTCTACTTTTAGCCCGTTTTGCTATCTGGGGATTACAAAAATATTACATATCTTTGTACAGGATTCAAATGGTACAAATGATGAAGGCTTTGCTCAGTCGGTTGGAAATGTTACTTCGTAGCCCCTATCCGGAGTTACAAAAAAGATGGAAGACAGTATTGCTGCCTGCTTTGTTGGTGTTTTTCATCCTTTATTTCCTGCAACCTTTCGGCATTTCGCGCATGGAAGGTCCCAAGTTTTTCATTTTATTGGGTTATATGCTGGTGTCAGCCGCCATGTTATCGGTAGTGGTTTATGTATTTCCGGCAATATTTCCTGGGTGGCATTGCGAAGAGCGATGGACGCTGGGTAAAGAATTGTTGTCTACCCTGTTGTTGTGCGTATTTGTTACGTTAGGCAATTGGATATACACGGCGCTGGTTTTTGATATATCTTTGAATTTGCATCTGCTTGGCATCTGCCTGTTGTGGATGGTGATTATCGGGCCGTTTCCCTTTGTGCTTTTTATGCTTTGGAACCGTAACCTGCAATTACACCATAACTTGCGCGAAGCAGTGGAACTGAATGCTCGCCTGGCAGATAGATTGCGTGCCGGCGTGCAAGGACAGGTTCCTTTGCAACCAACGCAGAAGATGGCCGATACCATCGTGTTGGAGGGAGAAACAAAAGAGAGCCTTACCTTTGTGGTTGGTAACCTGTTGTATGTCGGGTCGGAAGGAAACTATGTTCGTCTGTGCTATTTGCCGGCCGCGACTGGCACGCCGGTTATGAAATTGTTGCGTCTTACGCTGAAACAGGTTGAAGAATCGTTTGCCGCATATCCGGATATAATAAGATGTCACCGTGCCTTTGTAGTCAATCTGTGCAAGGTCACCAAAGTGACGGGTAATGCTCAGGGATACCGTTTGCATCTGGAGGGATGTGAAGTCGAGATACCTGTGTCCAGGGCATATGTCAAAGCAGTGAAGGGATATTTTGAAGCCAGGTAATAGGGGTTGTCATTTATCCCATTTTTTTGTCATTCATCCCATGGGGATGCGGTTGGTCACATATCCGGGTTGTCTGTCCCGGATATTTTTTTATGTATCGGACTACTCATAATTTCGTCCTCGTCAAACGAAATGAGAAGTAGCGACAATGAAACGATTCTTGTTTATTCTGATTGCATTGGGTACGGTCGGTTTACCGGTTACAGGAACGCAGACCGTTACTTCCGACACCATCCGCCTGACGATAGGAAGTCCGATAGTGGTCGATAGTGTCGGATTGGAGGAGGTGGTGGTAAGAAGTCGGCGTACGCCGCCAGCCAATAGTCGCTGGAGTGACCTGCAACCAGTGGAACTGGTTACGGTAGGTGGTGCTAACGGAGATCTTTATCGTGCTCTCCAGACCTTGCCCGGTACGCAGGTGCAGGGTGAAACAGGCCGTTTACTGGTGCGTGGCGGCGATGATCGGGAAACGCAAACCTATATCGACGGTATGCATGTGCTGATGCCTTATACTTCGGTAGGCATCGGCGCTTCGGCGCGTAGCCGTTACTCTACCTTTATGTTCAGTGGCATCACTTTGGCTTCTGGGGGTGCTCCGTTGGAATACGGAGGGGCACTTTCGGCTGTCCTTCCACTGGAAACAAAAGATTGCAGTGCCGTAAACAAGTTGGGGCTGAATGCTTCGGTCATGGGAGCGGGTGGTGGCGGTACGCGTACCTTTAATAAAGGTTCTGTTTCGGTCGACCTGAATTACCAAAACATGGCATTGCACAATCAGATTTATCCCGGACGTAAGGACTTTAGCCGCCCTTACCAGCTTATGTCGGGAGCCACGCAATTGCGTTTCTCGCCCGATGCAGTGACTCTTTTTAAACTTTACGCCCAGTATGACCGTACGGACTTCACTACATACGAAGGCAATGAACACCGTCTTTTCAAGTTGGGAGAAAACAATGCGTACTTGAATGCTACGTTGCGCCGTAATATGGGCAAAGGTTGGAAATGGTTTGCCGGGGCAGCCTGGTCGTACAACCATTGTTCGATAAACAATGTAGCTTTTGCCGGGGATGTTTGGCAGGAATATCGGCGGGAATTGCATCTTAAAGCTAAAGTGGAGCGTCGGTTGTCCGCACAAGTATGCCTCGATGGCGGAGTAGAAGGTTTTATCAGGAATTACGATACCCGATATCGGTTGGCGAATGATGAGTATGCAGGGCAAGTGGTACCTTCGTCGGGTGCAGCTTATGTCATGGCATCTTACTATCTGATGGAACAACTCAAAGCGGAAGCATCATTACGGACAGATTATTTCTGGCAAAGCAATCGGACGGAAGTATCACCCCGCTTGTCACTTAGCTGGTTTCAGGGAGATGCTGTGTTATCAGCGGTGGCAGGCGGGTATACCCAACTTGCGGCAGACAGTTTGTTGGTGTGGCAAAAGTCGCTGAGACCGGAAGTCTGCTGGCAATATAATCTGGGAGCACAATACCGGCGCAATGGCCGTTTGGGTAAAGTGGAGCTCTATTATAAACGGTACAGTAGTCTGGCTCTTTGGGAAAATACCGAAGACACCCCTGTTTTGACCTCCGGTGGTTATGGTTACAGTAAAGGTTTTGATTTTTTTGTTTCTGACCGTACATCCGTGAAAAATTTTGAATATCAGTTGTCTTATTCCTATAATCTGTCCCGTCGTAAGGCTGGAAGATATGCAGAACTGACGGTACCGCAATATGCTACGCGTCACAACGCTTCGGTTGTAGTCAAGTGGTCGCTTCCACGTTTGCGTTCTATTCTGAGTCTGACTGACCGTTTCAGTAGTGGTCGTCCGTGGCACAATCCTGAACGTCCCGGATTGATGAATGATGAGGTGAAGCCTTATAACAGTCTTGATGTGGGAGTGACGTTTCTACCCTCGAAGAAAATTATTGTCCATGCCTCGGCCACCAATGTACTGGGTCGTCGCAACGAGTTCGGGTACGTGGACGGGCGGCCTGTGCTGGCTGCCGCCGACCGCTTCTTCTATATCGGCGTTTTCGTGACGCTGGGGCGCCATGCGGCCTACGACGTTTCTAACTTTTAGTCCGCTGAGGTACCTCAGCAGCCTTTCCGAGACTTTCGCTACCGGAGGTGGTGCCAGAGATCGAAACTTGTCTTTATTTACGAATTTAAAAATACAAAACGTATGAAAAACTTTATTTTACTTGTATTACTGGCCTTCCAAGGCCTTGCCAGTGCGCTCCATGCGCAAATGCTGACCCTCCGTGTGAACGATATCCCGAAGCCAGAGGGGCAACTCTACGTTGCCTTCTATGCCTCCGAAGCCGATTTCTTGAAGAAACCCTTGACGGGCTTCCGCGTGGCGGTGAACGACACCATGCTCGTCATCCCTTGCCGCGGACTTCCGGCGGGCGAGTACGCCTTTTCACTTTTCCTGGACACGAATGGTAACGGACAACTGGATACGGCGGCTTTCGGCATTCCGACAGAGAAATACGCCTTCAGCAACGATGCCGAAGGGGTGATGGGTCCTCCGGCCTACGAAAAGTGTCGCTTCTGCTTTCAGAATGATACGACTATGGTTGTTCGGCTGCGGTAAGCCCGCACGGTACGGGGTAGGGGTAGAGAGGAGAAGGTCGCCAGAAGCTGGTGAAAGTAGACGGTAAATAGCTGATAAATATCGGCAATTTTTTGATTCGTTTTGTCAGTACATTCGGGAGTTGCGAGTTGGTAGAATGGAAAACTTATTGTACATTTGTCAGCATAACAACCTCTCATTTATGAAATATATCGTCTACATCTTCAGCCTGGTCTGGCTGACATGCCTGTTTGCCTCGTGCAGTAGCAAACATGCCCATTTTATCAGTGATTCAACCTATCGTGCCCGTGTGGAGCAGGACTTCCAGCAGAAGCAGGTCGTCATGTCCAAGGGCAACCTGTTCGCCATCTTCGATACTGACCTGACGCTCTACGAGCGCGAGGCGCTGGAGTTTCTCTACGCCTACATGCCGCTGGCCGACATCACGGACTACTCCGGCGGTTTCCACCTGATGAATGTACAGGCGGCTCACCGTGCTTCCGAAGAGATGCCTTGGGGGCGGATGGTTTCCGAAGAACTGTTCCGCCACTTTGTTCTCCCTGTGCGGGTGAACAACGAGCCTCTGGACAGTGCCCGCGTGGTGTTCTACGAAGAACTGAAGCCGCGCGTGCAACACCTCTCCATGCGTAATGCCATTCTGGAGGTGAACCATTGGTGCCATGAGAAGGCCGTCTACCAACCCAGCGACGCACGCACCAGTTCGCCGCTGGCCACAGTCCGCACCGCTTACGGACGCTGCGGCGAGGAGTCTACCTTCCTGGTGGCTGCCCTGCGCTCAGTGGGCATTCCCGCGCGCCAGGTCTATACTCCCCGTTGGGCACATACCGACGACAATCATGCCTGGGTGGAAGCCTGGGCTGACGGCAAATGGTACTTCCTCGGTGCCTGTGAGCCTGAGCCGGTGCTTAACTTGGGCTGGTTCAACGCGCCTGCCAGCCGCGGCATGCTGATGCACACCAAGGTCTTCGGCCGTTACGAAGGACCGGAAGAAGTGATGTCCGTCACACCCAACTATACCGAAATCAACGTTATCGACAACTATGCTCCCACCGCCCAGGCCACGGTGACCGTGACCGACGAGGCCGGACAGCCCGTTAGCGGAGCGTTAGTGGAGTTCAAGCTTTATAACTACGCCGAGTTCTATACCGTGGCCCGCAAGCAGACCGATGCCTCGGGGCAGGCCTCGCTCACGGCCGGCAAGGGCGACATGCTGGTGTGGGTGTCGAAAAACGGACGCTTCGGTTTCCAGAAGCTTTCGTTTGGCAAGCAGGACGCCCTGACC
>ENA-OOXJ01000599-OOXJ01000599.1-human-gut-metagenome-genome-assembly--contig:-NODE-599-length-29062-cov-9.475989_pt1 | contig 29062 bp, 27 predicted proteins | sample MGYA00241587_ERZ501343 | MGnify/ENA primary metagenome ERZ501343 (study PRJEB25962, sample SAMEA2042918) | human gut metagenome | biome: human gut; feature: human-associated habitat; material: faeces... | reverse complement strand
AGGTGACTCGATGAGAAGAAAAAATCAGAAATAATCTTAACTTTGCCGAACCGAAAGCGACCATGTCTGAAGTGGTACATTTGAAAACGCTCCAGGGGGTACATTCAATGTGATATAGTCACCCTCTCCACTCCCTCACGCTCCGCCTACAGCTCCGCTCCCGGTCGCTCCGAGCTCAGAAAGCCGCCACCCTGACCCTTTCCATACCGTCCGCCTTCCGGCACCGGCCCCCGGCGCCATCACACATCCCAACCCCACAAGCCGAAGCTCGGAGCCTCCCTGCGGAAAAACGCCCGCAAGCCCCCGCCCGGCAAGCCGCCCGGAGGCTTGCTCCAAGGGCAGAGCGGCCTCAGCCGTACGCCCGTCCTCACTCCGCAAGCTCCGTTGCGGTAACCGCACCGCTGACCCTCCCGCACGCCGGCCCAGGGGCCGCCGGCAAAACACAAAGCGGTAGGGAGAGTCAGCCGCAAGCGCCCGACACTCCCTGCCCTCATCAGGCCCTCCAGGCCAACCGTCCGCCCTCCGCCGGAACGCCTCGACCGCCCCGGCCATTAATCCGCTACTTAACATAATCCAACCTTTATTGTGTGAGCAAAGCGCACACAATCCGGATTATGTTAAGTATCTCCTCATCAACAAGTTCTCAGATTATCTCTCTTAATCCGGGCAGACGGGGCGTGGTCCGGCGAGAGTCCCGCTGCGTCGGCCACCGGCCTCCAGGCCGCTTGCGGGACTCCGGAGCCAGGCTCACAGGCAGACCAGCACACCCCGCATCCACCTCATCCCGCACCGCAGCCCCTCACTCCGCATACGGCCTGACTCCTATGGCCGGCCCCCTTAGCAGCACAGCTGCGGGTCGCTCCCGTCTCCCTGTCCTCCTGTCCGGCAAGCCGTCCAGGAAGACAGTCCGCCTCCGCTCCATGGCATTCCTCATACAGGGAGACCTCCGGCCTCCCTGAAACCCGATTCGGAACGCATCCCGCTCAGTGAACGCCCTTATTCCTCGAAGCCCCCTGTTAAGGGACGAAGCGGTATCTTCCATACAGGGAGCCCTGACGGCCTCCCTGAGGCGTATGCGAAGCTCACACCGCCACATCAGCGGCATCACCCCTCAACCATCCCAGGGCATACCTCCGCATCGGCATCCTGCGTCATCGTCCCGGCCCCTCTGCGACCGGCACAGGGGCCGGAAGTGCATCGCCTCCACTCCCTCGCTGTCGCCCGCTCCGCACTCGCTCACTGCGTTCCCTCGCTTGCCATCGGGCTCGGCTCGGTCCCTCCGGCAACGCACATCCGGTCGGCTCCGTTGCAGCGACAACACACAGGAAACCCTCACTGGCCCGGACTTCGTCCGCCCCAGAGAGGAGAGCGGTATAGAAATCTGCTTCGCCTGTATCATATACAAATAAAACAACAATACAATACGGAATTCATCATGAACTTGCGTTCAGTCAAAAATCGTGTAGGCTTAGTACCCCAAGAAGTCATAGTCAACTCCTGAACCTGGATAGTCACCATATTGTCCACCTGTTAATGCGTACCACGTCTCACGTTCCCAATCATTACCCTCGCAGGAATCGTATGGATCATTTTCAGTATAAGAATCAATAATTTTACCCTCCAAATCAATTGTATATTGAGTCCCTCCATCCTCAAGGACTCCCTTACCTTCTTTGAAATGATATGCTTTCATATATTCACAAGACACAAGTTCTGAATAATCATCTTTGATATAACCAAATCTTAAAGAATGATATTCATTAAATTTTCCCACGATACACCGTCCTTCGTGGAACGAAGATAAGTAGTCATAATCCGTAAGTTGCTTACTTTTGGAACGTAGATCAAGAACACCATATTTATCATTGATTCTGTATGCTACTTTCCCCTCTGAAATGACTTGCATAAAGTCAGCAAAAGGTTCAAAGAGGATATTCCCCTTTATATCGATGATGCCCCATTTCGCCCCATAAAGGTAATGATTTTTCTCATTGTTCATTACCTTAAGTTTCTCTCTTTCGAATCCTTCGCTACGCCAAATACCACCAATTGCAACCACAACCATTCCATTTACCACACTCCTAGCATAACTATATTCGTAATCGATAGCGAGGGTTCCATCTGATTTTATCACGCCATATCTATTGAAGGTCGCATCTTTTTTACATACCGGTCTATAACCTTCACTTTCACTACCTATATAACTGTAAAGTGGCTCTATCACAAAGTTGCCGTTTTCGTCAATAACTCCATAATTCCCTCCTTCTAAGAACAGTTCATTTCTATTTTTAGCATGATTATAGCGCAAAGACATTATGCCTCCTAGATTTGCGATAGCTTTTCCTGAGTTAAATATTCCAATATAACTTAAGTCGGCGATTCTTTTTACCCGGCCTTTCATTGAAATGAGCCCATAGTGACGATGGCCAGATTTATCAACCGTTACTGTCTTTAAACAGTCACCCTCAGTCTCAAGGATTGACTTAAACTTTGCGTTTGGAGGAGTTACAATACTTCCATAAGGGGAAAGCAAGAATGCAAATTCATTGTTAGCTATGTAATATCCATTGCTTAATTCATAAAATTGCTTATATTCACAAGGTATGATGATATTTCCGTCCAAGTCCGCTTTGCCATTTAATTTTCCAACAGTTAGATGCAAATGATCAGATTCAATAGAAATGGATGAATAGTCACATTCCAATAACAAATTACCGACAGAATTTATTAACCCAACTTTGTCATCCTTCGAGATTAATATATACCTAGTGTCATAGCAATCTTGATTCGTCCAGTAAGGGTCATTGCAATTCGTCCAGTATCTATCGCAATCAATTTGTTTTTCAACGTTTTTGTCTGGATTAATTACATAGAATGAATCTTCTATTTTGCCAATATAAACATTGGGTATCCCGATGACATCGATAAAGTCATATTGTTTCTTTGTTACTACTTCCGACTCTTTATTTACAACGCCCCATTTATCATCACGTCCAATAAAACGGCTGTAGTCGTTGTAAAACGACTCTGCTAAATCCCAAAAGCCATTCATTGTAATCGTTTCTCCGTCTTTCGACTTCACGATAGTATTCAATGCAAAATCTGTCATGTTTTTCCGCGTACCATGTGAGTCGTAATATTCAAAAGACAGCATGTTATCTCCGTCAATGAACAATTTATAATATTTCGCATCAACAATGAAACTGTCATGATTATCAATAATTCCAAATCTTGTAGATGACTCCTTCTTTATAGAACAGATATACAAATCATTGACTATATGGCATAATGAGTCGTATTTACAAGGAATAAGAGAACAAAAGTTTCCATTCAAAAGGCCATATTTCCCTTCTTTACAAACTATTAAAGTGTTACGCCTGGTTACATCAATCGTAGAATATTCCAAAGGTAAAATGAATCTTGAGTCCATTACATCGTATATGCCGTACTGATACTCTACTTTCCATTGACCAGAATAATGACGGACAAGCAATTTCCCATTTCCGAGTTCGCGATAAAGATTAATCTCACGTGGGAGTTCTTTCTCTTTGTATAATAGTTGTCCTTGAAGATTGAATTTATAAGAGACCTCTCCATCTTTTACATCAAAATGATTTTCAAAAACTTTGATATCTGTATATATTACTGGAATTATAATCTCTCCAGAATATGAAAAGCATCCACTATGAGTCTTTTTCTCATTGTTATTAACTATGAAAGTGCCACCCTTAATTAAAATTAATTGCAAATCAGGATGTAATTCGATTGTGCAGTCCCCTGAATAAGACTGACCATTTTTGAAATAAAGAGATTCTGAAATGTAATTGTTTTTTATGGTATAATAACATCGGTCATCTCTATCCCACTCACGCTCCTCTTTATTTACAATAACCGTAACATGAAAGCAGTCATTTCCAACTGGGGTAAAATCAATCTGATTACCATCTTCTCTATAATCTAAAATGCCAGGATAGCAAACAGTATTTGTATTTAAATTGAATATACAAAGTTTGGCTCTAACATTGTGATTTGCAAAGCATGAACAATTGATGAGTTTTATACACCAATCGCAAGGCCCCTTTTTGAATGTCTCAAAGTTTATATGTAAATCACCATTCAATTCATGCAAGGTAATAGGCTTCAAATCTCCATCAAAGAGGTAAAAAAACGAATCGTTTTTGGGGCGAAGAACAACGTGACAGTTATCAATAACCGCCCCACTTGAATACTCCTCTGGAATTACGATAAATTTATTGTCTCCGGTTTGAAGTATCAGATTGCCAGCATGGTCAATTAAGCATTCATGATCATTGTTATACGTATAGACTCGAGCAAATCCGTTATTGAAATCACTGACGTAAGTAAATGAAAATGGTTTGAGAAGCTTGCCAAATAAATTAAATATATAAAATTGATTATCTGTGAATTCAGCCTTGATCACCCCTTCCTTAGGTTCCGAAATAGATTTGTATCCATACTTTTTATTATGCTCACTATGACAATACATAACAGACATATCAGAATTATAAAGCCAGTAGCGAACCATACCTTTTGACACAATAGTCCGCAGTCTCAATTCATAATGATCTGATTCCCGATACACTAATCCGTCATCAACTTCATATGCTTCCTTTACAATAGTAATAAAAGCATCTTTGTATACAATTTCCCTGTTTTCTGACATATCTGCTTGCATAGTATTTTAAAATCTCTTTTGAAATTAATTATAAAAATTAAAAAATATCTGTTAGTTATTTTATTTTGATTTTCAGAATTTTATGCTATGCTTATCTAATGTTTAATCGCAAAAACCAAGGCTGTATTTCAATTAGAGTGTCTGGAATAAATCTTCCGACCTCTTAATTTTGCAAATATATCAATTTATCTGTTATAATAAGCAGGAGTGCGGACGTCTCGTTGGCATCGCCCCCTCCATCCTCGTCACCATCCGAAAGACCTTCTGCAGACACACTATTCAGTTCATATTTTATTGGCTATATTTTGGAATAGTAATTCAGGATATGAAGTAAGGCTTGTAGGACGCATCTTCGCCTTTTTGCGGATGCTCCGTTAGCCCACGTCCATTTCTCGCAGAACAGTTCCGCTATGTCCAGGCTTTCTTAACAGTATCACTTCAGTCCCCGATGTGGGACAGATGCCGCAGAGCCTCGGCAACAGCACCTTTGTCACCGCTCCTTACGCTGCCTATCCTCCTCGCTGTCGAACAGTTCGCAGGCGGCCTGCGTCGCAGCTCCACCGTCCACAACCCCTTCGGCAACGGTAACAGCATCAATGACATTCTTAATACAAGGATACCTCCGACCTCCCGGAACTCCAGTCTGAGTTTGAATGCAACACCTTAGGAACAATGAATTAACCCTCTGCACAGCATTGTAAGCGAAACCAATCTCAAGCAACAACTGATCTCTGATACCACTTACGGACAATGTGTAATAAAGAAAACATTCCTATCACTTGCCTTTTTGAGAAATTATTACTATCTTGTATATAAAATTCATAATAGCACAATAAATTACAGATTATGCCACAATCTTTTAACCCTGACAACTCCACCGACTCTCTAATTATAAATGGAGAAGTAAAGCGTCCACCAGAAAGACACTACTTTGATTCGCACTTAATGAACATGAGAATTGATGAGTTTCAAAACATGACACTTTATAAGTTTTATAATTTCAATTCTCTGAAGATACTATTAACAAACAGTATGCTATACATTGATCGTGTAAATACTTGGGAAGATGTTTATGAGAATTTCTTTTTAAAAGCACATTTCTTTAGCAAAACATATAACACTTCGATTGATACTAGTGAGATCGCTAATGCCGTCTTTGGACAAAGTTGGACTTATGCTCCCGAAACTGATGCGATGTGGCGCATATATTCACAGAACAAAACAGGTGTACGTATTCAAACGAATGTTATAAAACTTTTCACTTCCATATTTGTCGATGACGAGTGCATTGCGGACACTTGGCTTGGAAAAGTCGAATACAATTCAGAGGAAGATATGAATGACTTTATTGTAAGAGAAACGGAAACCGACCCAAACTCAATATGGCGTAATTTGATGCCTTATTCTCAATTTCTCAAGCGAAGCGAGTTCGAACACGAAAAAGAATTCCGCATAATAAAAATGCTTGACAGTTCTACTGCTGAATCTGCAAAGCAATATAAAAGACTTGCTTTCAAAATTAACATTAATGATTTTATTGAAAGCTATCTTCTTGATCCGCGTCTTGACGGAAAAACTTTCGAACAGCAGAAACAGGCTCTAGTCAATCTTGGTGCAGATCCGCAGAAAATCTCGAAATCCTCTCTGTACAGCTTCAGGCCTCTAAAAATAACCATTGATTAACAAATTTAGACATAAAACATCTTCTATACAACGTCTTAAAAGTCCAACCACACGAATTAGCCGACATATTTATTCAATCATCTCTCAAAAAAACAAAATGACCGCAAAGCTAGCCCCTCTCCGCCGCCCTGTCAAGGTCAGGCGGCTGCGCCGTTTTCCGCAAAAAATGACACCCTACGGGCGTAATTTTTTCCGCAAAAACCTTGACAGAACGCCTCCGCGGGGCAGAGAAGGCAGTCCTTTTTCCTTTTTTTCTTTTTTTTACGGTTTTTTCTTTCCTTTCCTTTTTCCGGTTGAGGTCTGTCCGCCACTGACAGGAATCTCTTCCCTGCCCAGTGCATAAGGGCGCATCCCGGTGTCCGCCCCTCCGTTCTCCCCGGACCGTGCATACCGTTTGCTATATTGGAGCCCGACCGGACCACCTCCGAGCCACAGCCCAGCATAAGACTTGCGCTGCAGGGGGACAGGGTCCGCGACACTGACGCCATGCCCGCTTTCATACCTGACATACCGCTTTCGGACTGCTGGGGCTCGGTGGGGGAGGTCACCTTCTACCACCGGGACGGCAGGTGCATGCTGCGCTCCAGGCCCCGGCCCGTCTTCGGTGGCTCCCCGGCCCAGCTCCGGCAGCTGGAGCTGCACCGCAGGGCCATCGCGGCATGGGGCTCGCTGCCCCACCGGGTACAGGCCGAGTGGAACCGGCTGGCCCACGAGGTGCCCTCGCGCCGTCCGCCCTTCGGCGACGGCAACAGCATCAGCGGCTACTGCCTCTTCCTGTCGGCCTACCACGGGCTGGCAGCCCTCGGCAGGGAGGGCGTTCCGTCCCCGGCGGCGCCGGGGCCCTTCCCGGTCCATTCGCTCGCAGTGACCGGAGCCAGGACGGAGGGTTCCTCCCTGGTGCTGGAGACGGCCCTGACACTGGAGCCGTCCGCACCCGAAGGGCGCTTCCGGCTGCTGGCCATGCTCCAGCTGGCCCCCGAGGGCAGGGGACGCAATCCCGGGATGATGCGCCGCTTCCTCCCGCCATCCCCAGCCGGGCCGGGTACGACGGCGGCCCCGCTCCGCATACCGGACTACGCCGCGCTCTTCCGCCTCGGCTCCGGAGCACGCAGGCTCAGCGTGCATATAAGACACGCACTCCTGGACACCATCACAGGGCTGCGCTCCGACAGCCGCAGCCTGTCAGCGGAGGTGGACGTCAGGGACGGACTGCAGGCTATGGCGACGGCAGGCTTGCAGAAGCATAACAACGCATAATTCAGTCACTTACGGCACCCGTGCCCATTCCAAGGAACTCTGTCCCTCCTTCCGCTATCTTAGCATCCGACACTCAGACGCAGACCATGAAAGCCCTCCCCTCCATAGCATTCAGCGCCTTCTCCGGCACCGCCGGGGACGTGACGGCCAAGGTGTCCAAGGGCCGCCAGGTCCTCTCGGTGAGGGCCACACAGCCCCATGTCTGCACCCCGCCCCAGGCAGCGGCACGCAACCGCCTGGCCGACATCAGCCGGGCCTATCCGCGCCTGACGCAGGAGCAGATGAGGGCATGGGAGGAGCTGGCCGCACACCTGGATTTCCCCGCAGTGCTCGGACAGAAGGCCGGATACTCCGGCATCAACGCCTTCGTCTGCGTCAACTCCAGCCTCCGCATGGCCGGACTCCCCATGCGCAGCGACGCCCCCGACTGGAGGGAGCACATTCCCACGGTGCTCTTCTCCGACATGTGGTTCTCCCCCGACAGGGTCATCATCACAGGACTGCGGCCGCCCATGGAGACCATGCTGCTGGTATTCCGCATGTCCCCAGCCCAGAGCCCCGGTACCGTCTCCGCATGGGAGAGGACCGTGGTCATCACCCCCGGCATGCGGCCCGACTGGGGGGACGCGGACCTGACCGCCTCCTGCGCCTCCGTGCTCGGAGTCACCCCCAGGCCGGGGCAGCGATACTTCTGCACCCTCTGCTGGATGGACGCCGCCACGGGACTCACCGGGCGCGACATCCGCCTCTCACTGCTGTGCCGCACCGAGTCCATCGCCGGCAACACATACGTGCCCCGCAACCGCGTCACCTCCGAGGGCGCCCTCTCCATGGCCGGAGTGGCCGGGGCCGACATCGAGGTAACACCCGGCTCGTCCGTGCTCAACGCAGACATAACCCTGACGGAGAGCACCCGCGACGGCATCGTCATGCTCTCCCTGCCCCTGCCCCAGGATGACTTCCTCACAGGCTACGGATACGTGGTCGGAAGGACAGGAGCCGCAGGAGGATACAGGACGCAGACCTACTCCGTATCACTCAGGGAATACCTCGGAGAGTACGCCGTCATGCTCTTCCACCTGGGAGGCTGCGACGACCTCGACGCCGACATACTGTCCACCGGAATATTCTTCAAAAGCGACTACAACTGATATGATACACTCCACGGGAAACAACTTCGGCTGCGGCCCCATCGCCCTGCAGGACTTCCAGTCCGGCAGCATGGCCGTGCTCAACGGCACGGTCACCATCGACACCGCCTCCCCGGAGTACGCCGCCGCGCAGGTGCTGGAGATCACTCTTCCGGAGCTGTCCATCCCCCGCAGCTGCGTCACCTCCTGCTGGATGCGCTCGCTGAAGACGGTGGAGTACCCCGGCTACACCAGGACATACTCCATCGGCACCGCCGTCAGGACATGGCTCAGGGACAGCCGTACCCTCTGCATAGAGAGACTCCCCATATACGACGACCTCGGCAGCGTCACCCTCGTCCTCTGCACCATGTACGCCGTCAGGGGAGTGCGCCGGCCGGTGCTCCCCGGCACGAACACCGACCTGACGCTCGAATACCTGACCGAAGAGCTAGACCACAGGAACGTCGTCTGCGCCGTGGAGGACGGATGGTGCTTCCTCCACATATGCTTCGACGAGTTCACCTCCGAGTTCGGGGACTCCGTATCCATACGCCTCGGAGGATTCCCGGAGGACGTCAGCGCAGACCTCTGCCTCACCGGAGGCAGCAACAACACCGGCCACCCCGGCTCCGCCATGGCCGCGGGACGCGTCGAGGGCGGGGTGCTCACCATACCCGACCTCGGGGGCATGTCCAAGTCCACCGGATGGACACCGTTCATTTTCATGTTCGCCCCCAGGGGCGGCACCCAGCAAGGAAACTTATTGTCCAACCCTTAATACACAAGCATCATGAAGTACCTACCTTCCATCGCATTCGAAGAGATGTCGGGCTCCGCAAAGGGAGTCACAGCCGCCAAGACACGCGGCCGAAAGTACATCCGCAACCGCGGCTACGGAGGCTCCGTCAGGACCTCCTCGCAGGCCGCAGTCAAGTCAGTATTCAAGGCCCTCTCACAGAGCTGGAGGAGCCTGACCAACGAGCAGATCCTCGCATGGACCGCCATGGCCGCATCCCAGAAGGGACGCAGCGTCCTCGGGACGGCATCGAAGATCTCCGGCTCCAACCTCTACTCCCGCCTCAACTTCTGGATCGTCCGCTGCGGAGGAGAGGCCCTGGCCAACCCGCCCGAGCTCACGGGAGTGGAGGCACCGGCGGAAGCCGCAGTCGAGCTCACCGACGGGACATTCTCCTTCCAGCTCCCCTCCGTCCCCGCGGACGTCACAGGGCTGAAGCTCGTCATCATGGCCTCCGCACCCCAGTCCAACGGCATCTCCAACGCCTACGCCAAGGCAGTCCAGATCGGAGGAGTGCGCGAGGTCGTCAACACCTCCATCGACATCCTCAGCGACTACGCCGCCCTCTTCGGCGAGCCCGGCGAGGCCGCACCAAAGGTGTTCATGAAGTACTTCTTCGTCAACTCCGCCACGGGAGAGAAGTCCGGAGAGATGCTCCACATGGCGGTATACACCCCCGCACCGTAGCCCACGGCAGCGCAGTCCCGCCCCCGCATCAAAGAAAGCAGGAGCGGGACTTTTACCAAACACCGCACGCCCATGACACCCGACCTCATCATACAGCTCATAGCCTCCGCCACCGGCACCGGAGGACTCATCGCCCTCTTCCTCATCACCGAGAAGAAGACCGCCGCACGGCTCGAGAACACCCGCAGGATAGACGAGAAATGGCAGAGCGTCATCGCCCGCCAGGAGAAGGAGCTCGAGCTCCTCAGCCGCAGGTACGAGGCCGCCACCGCCAAGATAGACAGGCTCTACGACGACAACTCCGACCTGCGCAACCGCCTCGACCGCCTCGGCACCGACTGCGCCGTCAGCAGCCTCATGCGCTGTGACTGCGTAGCCTGCACGGCCAGAAAACCGCCATTCGGCACACATAACCCAGCAGACACACATGAGCAGGAACACGAACACCTCCGCTGACCGCATCTCCGAGCACTTCACCTGGTCAGAGATGCAGCGCAGCGACACCGCCCGCCGCATGGGCATCGACAACACCGTACCCGAAGGCCCCGCAAGGCAGGCCGTCGTCCTCCTCGTGACACGCGTCCTCCAGCCCCTCCGCAAGGCATGGGGCGGGCCCCTGGTCATCAACAGCGGCTACCGCTCCCCCGAGCTCAACGAAGCCGTCGGAGGAGGCCCCGGCTCGCAGCACGTCAGGGGAGAGGCCGCCGACATCGCCGCACCCGACCCCCTCCTCCTGGCACAGACAGCAGTACGCAGCCGCATCCCATTCGACCAGATGATACTCTACTCCACATTCGTACACATCTCCCACAGGCCCGGCGGACCCCAGAGAGGACAGATACTCTACGACATCTCCTACAGACAGCACTATCCCGACAGCCCCGAACTATGACTACAGCAGCACACAGAGCCCTCACCGCCGTCCTCGCCGTCCTGAGCCTTGCACTTACCGCCACCCTGCTCCTGAATAGACACACCTCCCGGAACGCCCCGCCCCCGGAAGTCCTCACCCTCACCGACACCCTCATCATCCGCGACACCGTACACATAGCCCTGCCCACACCGCAGACCACCGACACCATCGCCACCGATACCCTCCGCATCACCGACACCATCTACATCCGCCTTCCCATCGAGCAGCGCTACTACACCGGCCCCCACTACGAAGCCTGGATCAGCGGCCACCGCCCCCGCCTCGACAGCCTCCGCATCCGGACAGAAACCCTCCGCCTCACCACAGCCACCACCGTCACCCGCACCGCTACCACAGCCCGGCAGCCAAAACCCGAACGATGGGGCATAGGCATCCACCTCGGCTACGGCATGACCATCGCACCCCAGCCCCAATTCCGCCCCTACATCGGCATCGGAATATCATACAACCTCATCACATTCTGACACTCCCCGGTCAGAACCGCAGTCCCGCAGCACCCATTACAATACACCGCAGTACATACCCTGCTGAACTCCCTACACCTCCCATCCGCACCCCCAATACTCCGTTCAATCGCAGGTAACAGCATAAAAACAAATACGAACAGACTTACAAAATTGTTCGTAAATCTGTTCGTATTTTTCAAATTCGCCTGAAAATCAAGCTTTATTGCGGTGAGGGGGGGATTCGAACCCCCGGTACGGTAACCCGTACGGCAGTTTAGCAAACTGCTGGTTTAAGCCACTCACCCACCTCACCGTGTTTTCTTGCAAGTGGAGTGCAAAAGTAGGCAATTTTGATTAAATTGCAAAAAATATCGTATCTTCTGCAATGTTTTGCATGAATCTGGATTTAATAGACAGATTGAAGAAGAAAATGGCAATGATGAGAAAAACTACAACTTTAAAACTCATGGCTGCTGCACTGGCTTCCATTTTTATATGTTCCGCACAGTCATGCAAGGATTCCGGCAGGGAGAATATCAATGCATATTATCCCAATGCGATAGTTACCATAAAACCTGTAGACGGAGGCAACCCTTCTTTCTACATGCAGCTTGATGATTCTACGACCCTCATAGCAGAGAACATGAGTCAGTCTCCTTTCGGGACAAAAGAGGTGAGGGCTCTTGCAGCAATAGAAATGACCGGCCACGATGCCGGACAATACGACAGCACAGTATATGTCTACGCGATAGACAGCATACTCACTAAGAACACAGTACCCTTCACAGACTCCGTTTCCGCAGATACGGAGTACGGGACTGACCCTGCTGATATGATAATGGCGGTAGTGGAAGACGGATATCTCACCCTGAGAGTGAGGGTAGTTTCCGGCACTCACGGTACAGTACACAGGCTCAGCCTGCTGACCGGAATCAATCCTGACGACCCCTACGAGGTGGAATTCCGCCATCGGGCAGAAGGGCCGTCTGCCGGAGATGTGTTCCAACCCTCCTATGTATTGGGTGACGCTTTTGTGGCATTCCGGCTGGACAGCCTTCCTGACACAAAGGGAAGCACCGTCGGCATGAAACTGAAATGGGATTCATTCAACGGAGAACAGGAAGTGGTGCTGGATTACAGGACCAGGTCTTCTTCCTCCGGGGAGGAGACGCAGTTGAAATAGATTTTATATAGTATAGTGACATCAGGCAGACAGAGAGACCCGGAGACCGATATTGTAAAGGCCGCCGTAGATGGAGACCGCAGTGCTGCGAAAGCCATCTACGAGGCCCACATAGGGTATCTTACAGCTGTCTGCTCAAGATATGTCGCAGATGACGAAGATGTCAGGGACATCCTGCAGGAGTGCTTCGTGAAGATTTTCCGCTCTCTCGACAAGTTCCGCTACCGCGGGAAAGGTTCTCTGAGAGCATGGATGACAAGGATTGTGGTAAACGAGTCTCTCAAGTTCCTCCGGGACTCAAACCGCAACAGTATGGTGGAATTCAAGGAAAATCTTCCCGATACGGCAGAAAATGAGGACAGTGAGGCTGATATGGAAGACATTCCACCGGCGGAAATACAGAGGATGATACGCAGCCTGCCGACTCCGTACAGAACGGTTTTCAACCTGTATGTCTTTCAGGACAAAAGCCACAGGGAGATTGCCCGCCTCCTCGGCATTGCCACAGGAACATCGGCTTCCTGTCTGCACAGAGCCAAGGCTATGCTGATAAAAATGGTAAACGGATACAGACATGAGAAGGATGTTTGACGATATAAAAAAGAAGCTCGACGGATATTCGGAACCTGCTCCGGACGGATTGTGGGAGAGAATCGAAGCCGGCTACAGGCAGCCGCACATGAAAAAGGGTGCAGGCCGTCTGTGGAAAGCCGCTGCTGCCGTCACTGCCGCTGCCGCCGTCACTGCAGGCATCGTCCTGAGCCCGCCGTACCGGCAGCAGGAGAGGACAGGGGACACTGTATTGCAAGAAAGTACCGTTACTGCAGAAGTTTCCGCCGAACCTGCCGCTGATGAGGAAGCGAAGGCACAGCAGATCATGTCCGACACCGCGTCAATCATGCCGATAAACCGCCAGGCAGAGGTCCTGTCCGGTCTGACAGCGGAAAACAGGCTCGGGGAAACGGGGGAAAAAGCCTCATACGCCGGCCAGAGAAATGACATAAACTATATTTACGATAAAAATGCCGTCCTGAACAGCCACGGGCAAAATGGATCAGTACAGGAGACAGCAGAAGAACGGATGACCACAAAAGAAAACCGAGTACATGAGAAAGTGGTCACTGATGATGATGTATTGAAAACGGACACCGAAGGTATTGAACAAAGGTTGAGTGGTAACGGTGCCGTTAATGAAGGAAATGACGTATATGGAGGGAAAATGCTGTCTGCAGAAAGCGAAGAGAAAAAGTCCCGTGGTCTGTTCAGCGTCGGCATATCCGTATCCAACTCACCGGGAGGCAGCACCAGTGAACAGGGATACACCTCACTTTCCGGATATTCAGCATATCCCATGCCGGCCACAGCATCGCTCCACGGCCTGTGGATAGATCCGGAAGCGAACATGAAGATGCACAACCGCAATGAAAATGTGAACAGCGACACACGGCACCGTCTCCCCGTACGTACCGGAATTACGGTCAGATACCGGCTACCTTCCGGTCTTGGAATAGAAACAGGCGTCGTGTACTCATGGCTGTCCTCAACTTTCCAGTCCGGTTCCGAAACCAGCTACTACATCTCTACACGTGAAATGCACTATGCAGGAGTGCCTCTCAATCTCAGCTATTCCATCTGGGACAGCAGGTTTGTAAGCATATATGTCTCGGCCGGCGGGCTCATGGAGAAATGCGTGGGAGGCTCTACGGAGACTGCCTACGTCATTGGCGGCGAAAGTATGGAGACTACGAGAAACGAACCGTTGGACACCAGACCTCTGCAATGGTCCGTCAATGCCACCGCCGGAGTCCAGATCAACTTCATTCCGGCAATAGGACTGTACATAGAGCCTGGCGCCGCATATTACTTCGACGACGGCACAGACCTTCAGACCGTCTACAAGGTACGTCCTTTCGACTTCTATCTCCGCTTCGGCCTGCGCTTTTCGTTCGGCCTATAGAAAAACCGAATGCCTTCCGAGAAAATCATGCAGTCCCTGCCGGTAAGTATCCGACACCGGTATTCTCACCTTGCCGAATACGACCCTTCCTCTCTCGATATACGACATCTTCGAAGGCTGGATGATATACGAACGGTGCACCCGTATGAATCTGTCCGCAGGAAGCTGCTCTTCCAGAACCTTCATGCTCATCAGTGTCAGTACCGGTTCCGAACATCCCTGAAGCCATATCCGTACATAGTCCTTCAACCCCTCGACATACAGGATATCGTCCAGCCCGATACGGAGCAGCCGGTAATCCGTCTTGACGAAAAGAGAATCGACGGATCCCGAGCCGGCATCGTTTCCAGCCATTCCGAACCATTTCAGGGCCTTGGACGCCGACTCCAGGAAATCCGGATAGGAAATGGGTTTGAGCAGATAATCCAAGGCATTGACCCTGAAACCTTCCACTGCATAATTGCTGAATGCCGTAGTAAAAATGACCTTTGTACGCTCAGGCAGCATCCGTGCAAGTTCCATTCCGCTGAGCTCCGGCATCTGTATATCGCAGAAAAGCAGGTCCACAGCCTCCTGCTTCAATGCCTCGAAAGCCGCAGAAGCGCTGTAGAAGGATCCTTTTGACTCGAGAAACGGTGTCTTGCGGACATATCCGTCCATAAGCTCCACGGCCAAAGGCTCGTCATCAACTACATAGCAGCTAAGTTTCATGATGCTCCGGTTTACTTAAATCGATACTGAGAGACGCGATGTACTCTCCGCCTTCCTGACCGTACCTGAATTCATATTTCCCGGGATAAAGCAGATCCAGCCTCCGGACGAGATTTGCCAGACCGATACCCGAGCCGCTGCGGTCATAATCCCTGGCTTTCGGAAAATAGCTGTTGACAGTCCCGCATGTCACACGGTCCCCATCTACGAGAATCCGTATAATGACAAACGACTGGCTGTCATTGCTGACCCCGTGCTTGAAGGCATTTTCCACAAGAGGGATAAACATGAGAGGTGCTATCATCATGCCCGATACGCCCTCTTGCAACTCCACTTTCACAGCCACATGTCGCGGCAGACGGATACGCATCAATTCTATATACTCCCGTATAAAGTCCAACTCGTCCTGCAACGGTACCTCCTCACGGCTGCCGCCATAAAGCACATACCGCAGCAACCTGCTCAGGTCATGGACAGCACTCTGGGCCCTTGCGGGATCAAGCTGTATGAGGGTATAGATATTGTTCAGAGTATTGAACAGGAAATGCGGATTGAGCTGCTGCCGCAGATTCTGCAGTTCGGCCTCTGACCTACGGTGTTCCAACTCCTTACGCTCAGCCTCAGCCCTATACCAGCGGCCGGTCATCCTCAGGGCCACGCTCGCGCCTGCGACAAGGATATACAGCAGCACATTGCGGGAGAGAAACATCAGATGGTCAATAAACATGCGGGGCGGTGGCGGACGGCGGAAATCAGGCTGGAACAGATACTGGAAGCACAGGTGTACGGACGCCATCACTACAGCTATGAGCAATATGTTGACCGTTATGAAGAGGCCTGCCCTGTGACGGCTCAGGAGACGGTCTATCAGCCAGAAAAAATTGGCATAGAACACCACCATGAAAGAAAGAGGCACGATAAGGTAGCGCACATATTGGGGACCGTCCATCAGGGGTGCGTCAGGGGTGGTCAGGAACAGAGGCATGAATATCACCACAGCCCATATCAGGCCATGAATCAGCCATCCGGTGTGACGTGTCCGTTGAGGTGTCATATGCAATCCCTTTCTGTGCCGCAAAGTTATACAAATTACTCGTATCTTATCGCCTCGATCGGATCCAGTCCTGCGGCCTTACGTGCCGGATACCATCCGAAAAACACTCCGGTGACCGTGCAGACAGCAAAAGAAAGGATTACGCTCCAGGGTTGGATGTAAATGGGATAGGAAGCTATCAGGTTGACAAGCATGGCTGCCCCTACTCCGAATATGACGCCTATCAGTCCTCCGGTGACGCTGATGAGCACTGCCTCAATGAGAAACTGCATCAGAATATCACGGCCCTTGGCACCTATAGACATCCTCAGGCCTATCTCCCTGGTCCTCTCGGTTACTGACACATACATGATATTCATAATGCCTATGCCTCCGACAAGCAGGGATATGCCGGCAACGACTGCAAGCAGCACAGTCATCGTATCGGTAGTGGAGGACATCATCGAGGAAAGCTCCTGTTGGGAACGTATCGAGAAATCATCCTCGTCAGTGTCCTTGAGCCTGTGGTTGCTCCGCAGAATCCCGGATATCTCGTCAATGGCCTCTTCCGTATAGTCTTCGGAGATGGCAGAGCAGATAATCTCCTGAAGATGGGTAATGGCCAGCATCCTCTTCTGCACCGTGGTATAAGGGGCGATTATCAGATCGTCCTGGTCCATTCCCATACTGTTGTAGCCCTTGCTCTCCAGCACTCCGATGATACGCATGGGAATAGTCCCGAAACGTATGACCTTCCCTAATGGATTCTGGCCTTCGGGGAAAAGCTCGTCGATAACCGACTTGCCTACCAGACATACTTTGGCGGCGGTACGGATATCCTGATCGGAGAACACCTCCCCGTCCTGCACCCGATAACGCCTTATTTCCAGATAGTCGCGATTGACTCCATAAACTGTTGTCGGAGTATTCCGGGCACCATAGATTGCCTGACCGGAACTGTTGACAGCCGGCGAAACATAAGTCACAAAGCTTGTCTGAGTCTGAATATCCTCCAAATCAGTGAGTTTCAGAGATTCCATATCCTCAGCGCTCAGCCTCACGCCTCCCCTCCGTTCCCCTCCGGGATGTATCATGATCATATTGGAACCCATCTCACTGATCTGCTCCTGTATACTCCGCTTGGACCCCTGACCTATCGCCAGCATAGTTATCACGGCCGCCACCCCGATAATTATGCCGAGCATGGTCAGGAATCCGCGGAATTTATTGTTGCCTAAAGCCTTTACCGCTATCTTGAAAAGATTGCCTATGTTCATGTCCTATTCCTCCTCCACCGGAAGCGATGCCAGAGTGACAGCGGCGTCAAGGATGTTCGCGTTGTAAACATCCCCGGTAACCCTCCCGTCGCGGAGGGTGATGTTCCGGCTGCTGTACCTCGCTATCTCCGGATTGTGTGTTACAAATATTATGGTCCTTCCTTCAGTATGAAGCCGCTGGAACAGGACCAGCACCTCGAAACTGGTCCGGGTGTCGAGGTTTCCTGTCGCCTCGTCAGCCAGAATCACGGCCGGATCGTTGACCAGAGCCCTGGCAATGGCCACCCTTTGCATCTGACCGCCGGACATCTGGTTGCTCTTGTGCCACAGGCGGTCTCCCAACCCTACTGCCTCGAGAGCACTGACCGCCTTCTGACGGCGCTGTGCGGAAGAATAGGAAGAATTGTACATGAGGGGCAATTCCACATTCTCTACAGCTGTAGTCTTGGGCAGAAGGTTGTAGTTCTGGAACACAAACCCTATCTTGCGGTTGCGGAGCGTCGCCCTCCTGTTTTTGTCCATTGTCCTTACGGATATGCCATCGAGCCAATAGTCTCCGGAAGTAGGGGTATCCAGACAGCCGAGAGTGTTGAGCAGGGTGGACTTGCCCGAGCCGGAGGAGCCCATAATGGTCACGAACTCGCCTTCATTGATGGTAAAGGACACACCTCTGAGTGCATGTACTGTCTCATCCCCGACTATGAAGTCGCGCCGGATATCATCAAGTCTGATTATCTCTCTCATGGCCGGCGCTGTTTTTATCTGGGTGGTCCGGGCATGAAAGGGCTGCGTTCCTGCTGCGCTGTACGGACCTGTACCGATGCTAATTGCACTCCTGTAACAACTGTCTCACCTTCAGACAATCCTGAGACAATCTCGGTCTTTTCCCCGTCAGACTGGCCTGAGACCACCTGCCTGGGCTCGAGCTGCGTACCGTTCAGGACCCAGCATACAGTCCCGGAAGAAGCGCCCTGCATGATGCTGAAACCCATCGACTCCACCATTCCGGCATCCGGCACGAAACGCAAAGCCTTGGAGGGGACACAACATACACCGTTGCGTTCCATAGTGTATATCGTGACATTGGCTGTAAGACCGGGCTTCAGCTTCAGATCAGGGTTGTAAGCCGTTATTACCACCTCATACGTCACTACGCTCGATTCAGTGGTGGCTTCGAGACGCACCTGTTCGACAGTTCCGCTGAACACGTCGTCAGGATAGGCATCCACGGTGAAGTCCACCCTCTGGCCCTCCTGCACATAACCTATGTCAGCCTCATCCACATCCGCTATCACCTGCATGTCCGTCAGATCGTTGGCTATGGTAAAAAGAGTCGGGGTCTCGAAACCGGCGGCTACTGTCTGGCCTTCCTCCACGGCTCGGCTGATAACCACTCCGTCTATAGGGGAAGTAATCGTGGCATATCCGAGATTGCGCCTGATTCCTACGATGGACGCCTGATGCTGGGCATAAGTATTCTTGGCCGTCTCGTACAGATAAAGGGACTCGTCGTACTCGGCATCGCTGACCAGCTCCTTGTCATAGAGCTGCTTCGTACGCAGATACTCTTTCATGCGGTACTCGTATTCTGTCTTGCTGCTGGCCAGCTGCGCTTCGGCTTCCTCCAGATCCGATTCGAGGGTGACCTTGTCCATCTCGGCTATGAGCTGACCGGCCGTAACCTTGTCATTGTAATCCACATAGAGTTTGTCGATGATTCCGGAAACCTGTGTACCTACATCCACAAGGGTGACCGGTTCGACGGTACCTGTAGCCGTCACTGAATTTCTTATGTCCCCGCGGGTAACCTGTTCCGTCTGCAGGGTGACATCCCCCTTTGCTGAAGGTCTGGCTATAAGCCAGACTATTACGGCAGATACTGCCACTACTGTCAGCCATACGGTTATTTTTACTGCTGTTGCCTTTTTCATCGGTTGTCTATTTATCTGTTTCCTGATATTGTCCCTGCACTCCTTTTCCCTGATAAAGATCCAGGAGCTCGAGGTTGAGCAAGGCCATGTATTTCGCCTGAAGCACCTCCTGCCGGGCAGAGGTGAGTTCGTTCTGTGCAGTGATAAGCTCGACCGTGTTCTTGGCTCCTACAGAAAACTGCTCGAACACAAGGTCGTAACTCTGCCTGGCATAATCCTCCTGCTGTACGGCCGCGATGTAGCGCGACTGGCTGGACACAGCGCCGAGATACGCAGACTCCACCTCCGCCAGCAGATCCTTTTCTATACCCTGCAGTTCGAGACGGGTATTCTCGGCCGAAAGTCTGGCTTTGTTGAGAGCCGTGCGGTTGCTGCGGTTGGAATAAATAGGAATACTGAGGCTGAGACCTATATTCTCGTGAAAATTGTTCCAGTACTGGTTTCCGCTGCTATAGCCCGGAGTCGAGCCTGTGGCAGTTCCGGCACCTGTTGCCGTCATGAAACTTGTACCGATTCCGGCTGAAAGGGATATGGACGGAAAGAATCCTGCACGGGCCTTCTTGATCTCCAGTTCGGCCGCCTGGACGGATAGACTGCCACGCTCAACCTCAGGCATGGCGTCCAGGGCGGCCAGATAGATGTCGGACTTAGGGGGGAGTACTGACAATATCTGATTCTCTGACACGTCAGGCCCGGCAAGATTCATTTCGTCCATTATATCGAGTTCGAGCAGCTGCTTTAGCTGCAGAAGGTATTCGTCATAAGAAGTCTGTGCTGAGACCACCTGATACTCATCGCTCTTCCACTGGCTCTCGAGCTGGGCGAAGTCCACCCGGCTGATCGAGCCCGCCTTCCACATCTCCTCGGCACGGTCACGCTGGACCTTGGAGACATCAGCCGTACTGCGGTTTACAGTGACTGTCTCGGCAGCGTACAGACATTGCATATATGCCTGTATGATAGCTATACGGGTATCGTTGGCCGTCTCCTCCACAGACAGCCGGTCCATCCGGTTCTGGACCTTCTGCTGCTTCAGCGTGGCTGACAGATTTCCACCCTGGAATACAGTCATACTGGCATTGAGGCCGTAGGAGCCAGTGTACATATTGTTGTCCGTCACATCCGAAGAAGGGTAGTTTGCCAGACTTTGGGAAGTGGACGCCGAAAGGGATGGGAACATTGCCGCACGGGCCTGCCTGGTATCCTCCATTCCGGACAGATATGTGTTGTGGGTCTGCTTCAACTGGATATTGTGTTCCATCGCATAGCCTATACACCCGGAAAGAGTCCAAAGAGTATCCCCGCCGGAGCTCTGTGCCCCGGCAGGGATACACGCACATAGCATGAAACATATTAACAGTCGCCTTGTCATCGTTTTCGTTTTACGACACAAAACTACTGCATGCCAGCCGCTGTCTGCAAATCCATTCGACAGGCGGACCGATTTTATCGACGGCTGCCCGTTTTATACGACGGACACACGTATCCGGCCGTAACCGGCCTCAGGGGAAATCACTCTTCGGGCATAATGCCGAGCTGGTCCTTCCGGAACTGCTCATACTCCTCGGAAGAGAATACGTAAGGCCATGTCATGACGCGCATCGGCACAGGCTCCGAATCAGGGTGATATGCCGGCTGGATATGGCTGTGAGGATTGAGGATAAAGCCGTTACGTTCGTAGAAAAGCTTGCGGCGGAGAGTCATCTCATCTTCCTCGGAAGGCATTTCTATTTCCAGGATCATGGGAATTCCCATGCTCTTGATATAGTCCAGGACCTTTGTTCCGGTACCGCCTCCGCGGCGTGAAGGATCCACGGCGAAGTGCTCTCCATACAGATAGCCCCTGCCGAAGTCCCAGAAAGTAAAGAACCCGACAGGCCCGTCCTCCTCCCTGTCTCCATAAAAGACTATGAAATGCAGTCTGTCATCTGAAAGCATCTGCGTCATTACCGCCGTATCCCGGCGTTCCTCATAGGGAAAACTCTCCTCGTATATCTTGACACACCCGGCATAAAGGGGGTCCGAGGGTGAAACGATTCTTCTTATATTCATTGTATTCATATTAAAGGATATTGACTTCTGGAGAAAGCTCCACTCCAAAACGTTCACGTACCGAAGTACGGACGGCATCGGCAAGAGCCACAATCTCGGAACCGGACGCACCGCCGAGATTTACAAGGACAAGAGCCTGCCTGGGGTACACTCCTGCCCTGCCGAGAGAACGGCCCTTCCACCCGCACTGCTCGATGAGCCAGCCCGCGGAAAGCTTGACAGTGTCGGCCGAGACAGGGTAATAGGGGATCTCCGGCCAGTGGCGCTGAAGTTCCTCAAGCCTGGAGCGTGGCACGACAGGGTTTGTGAAAAAACTGCCGGCGCTTCCTGTCTCTGAAGGATCCGGCAACTTGGAGGAGCGTATCGAGCGGACCGTCTCCCGCACATCCTGCAACGATATCCGGTCTTTCCCTGCAAGCGCCTCCGACAAAGCCCTGTACTCTATATTGAGATGCGGCCTGAGCCCCAGCCGTAACAGAACTGACAGCACCACGTATCTTTTGTTTTCAGGCTGCTTGAATATACTGCTGCGGTAGCCGTAACGGCAGTCCCGGGCAGAGAATGTCCTTTTCTCTCCGCTGGTCATGTCCAGAGTCTCCACCTCGAGGACAAGGTCCTTGGCCTCCATTCCATAAGCCCCGATATTCTGCACGGCTGCAGCTCCTGTCTCCCCCGGAATGGCCGACAGGTTTTCAGCCCCATACCATCCCTTATCCACACACATCGCCACAAATTCGTCCCATACCATTCCCGCACCTGCCCGCACCACGACATTGTCATCGTCCCGGAAAACCGTATTGCAGCCGGTGACAAGCGAATGAAGCACCGTCCCGGGCCAGTCGCGTGTCAGCAGCAGATTGCTTCCGCCGCCTATATGCAGCCACGGCGACGGCAGACTGCCATCCCGCAGCATTCCGGCCACACTGCGCAGTTCCTCCTCCGAACTGTACTCCACGAAGACTGCTGTACGGGCATCTATACCGAAAGTATTGTGTGCGAGCAGGGAATAATCTTTATGAATCTTCAGCATAACACAAATCTGTCCAAATGTCAGTCTATTCTGGTAATCCGGGCTCCGAGGGAATTGAGCCTCCCTTCGATATCCTGATATCCGCGGTCAATCTGCTCTATGTTGTGGATGCGGCTGGTACCTACGGCACCCATAGCGGCGATGAGCATTGCGATTCCGGCACGTATATCAGGGGAAGTCATCTCACGGCCGCGGAGATTCATCCGGTGGTTGTGTCCCACAACGACGGCACGGTGAGGATCACAAAGTATTATCTGAGCCCCCATGTCTATAAGTTTGTCCACAAAGAACAGACGGCTTTCGAACATCTTCTGGTGAATCAGGACACTTCCCTTGCACTGGGTGGCCACCACCAGCATTACACTGAGCAGATCCGGAGTAAGGCCAGGCCATGGAGCGTCTGCAATGGTCATTATCGACCCGTCGAGGAAAGTATCTATGGCATACTCCTCCTGGGCCGGCACATAGATATCGTCCCCCCTCTGCTCCAAAGCGATGCCGAGACGGCGGAAACTCTCCGGGATGATGCCGAGATTGTCATAGGAGACATTTCTGATGGTTATCTCACTCCGGGTCATGGCTGCCATGCCGATGAAACTGCCTACCTCGATCATGTCGGGCAGGACGGTATGCTCGGTCCCGTGCAGCTCCCTCACTCCCTCAATGGTAAGCAAATTGGAAGCGATGCCGCTGATTTTCGCCCCCATGCGGTTGAGCATCCTGCACAGCTGCTGGAGATAAGGCTCGCAGGCGGCATTGTATATGGTCGTAGTACCCTCTGCAAGGACAGCCGCCATCACGATATTGGCGGTTCCGGTCACAGAAGCCTCGTCCAGAAGCATATAAGTACCGCGGAGACGGTCAGCCCGCAACTCGAAAGTGGCGTTGTCCTTGTTATATACAAATTCGGCTCCAAGCTTCTTCAACCCGTCGAAATGGGTATCCAGCCTGCGGCGGCCTATCTTGTCCCCTCCGGGCTTGGCTGTCAAGGCATATCCGAAACGGGCAAGCATCGGACCGGTAAGCATTATCGAACCACGCAGCGCCGCATTGCGTTTGAGAAACCCGGGAGTCCGAAGGAAAGACATATCGATGTCGCTTGCACAAAAGGAATAGGCCCCTTCCCCTATTTTCTCGGCTTTCACCCCCATATCCTGCAGGAGCGCAATGAGATTGTTGACATCGAGAATATCCGGAATATTGCGGACGGTCACTTTCTCGCGTGTAAGCAGCACGGCACAGAGTATCTGGAGCACCTCGTTCTTTGCTCCTTGCGGGTAAATCTCCCCCGAGAGCCTGTGGCCCCCTTCTATTACAAAACAAGACATACCTATGTTATCTGATTTTTATATCGGTTTTCAATTCTTCATAGCCAATGGACGGAAGCTCGTGCTCCAGACACCGTCCCGGCTTCACGTCCGGAATAATTTCCGAATATATCGGTATATAGAACAGTCTGGAAGACACCTCGTCCGGGACACCCTGCATGGAACGGATCCTTTGCGCATCCTTTTCCGTAGTGATAATCACTGCAGTAGGATGACGGCGGACAGCGGCGGCCACCTTCCTGATATCGGAAGCCGTATACCGGTGATGATCGCTGAAACTGAATATCTCGCGGACCGAATAACTCCAGCCGGCCCCCTTTCGCACGGTACGGTCATCAGCTATTCCCGCAAAGACTATCGCACTCTTCGAATAGATGTAGCGGCTGTCGTCCCTGTCCGGGAATACAGGCTGCAGGGGCTGGTATACGATACGGGAGAAATGCAACGGGATACCGTCCCGCATTTTCAGCTCCCGTCTCCACCGGCGGCGGTCGGCATCCGTAACCTCCCCGTCCATCTTCGTGACAACAACCATATCCGCCCTACGTATCTGGGAAGGAAGATCGCGCAGCCGGCCTATAGGCAACAGACTGTCCTTGAATATCGGGCGGGTGCTGCTGACCAGAAGGATGGAGAAATCCGGACGGAGACTGCGGTATTGGAACGCATCGTCGAGTATTACGAGATCCGGTCTCGAGTCTTCTGACATGGCAGCGAGCGCATCCAAGGCACGTCGACGGGAAGCATCCACAACCACTGTCACATACGGAAACTTCCGTTTGATCTGAAGAGGCTCATCTCCCACATCCATATAATTGTCATCTGTGGAAACCGTGCGGAATCCTTTTGTCCTCCTCCCGTAGCCTCTCGACACGACGGCTATCTTCCGGCTGTCTTTGTAAAGGCGTATCAGCATCTCCACCATAGGAGTCTTTCCGGTACCGCCGACTGTCACATTCCCGACGCATATCACGGGAAGTGGAGAAGGCCAGGATTTAAGGGTTCCACGGTCATAAAGAAAATTTCTGATCGCAAGAATTATATAATAAGGGAATAACAGGATTCTATCTATTTTCATACACAAATCTCTCAATAATTCCTCAAATATACTCATTTTTAAAAATAATGTCATAATTTTGCGGTACTAAAACCACCTGTGCTTGAGTATGACAGTTATTATCAAAGAGGTACTTACTTTAAAAGACCTAAAACGTTTTGTAGTATTTCCCCGCAGACTGTATAAGAACGACCCCCTGTATATCCCGCCTCTTGATGCGGACGAGATGAACTCACTGCGCAAGACCAACCCGGCATTCGCCCATTGCGAATCACGTTACTTTCTGGCTTACCGGGACGGCGAGATTGTCGGCCGCATTGCAGGTATAATCAACCATAACGCAAACTCCGACTGGAACGAGAAGAATATCCGCTTCGGTTGGCTGGACATGATAGATGACATCAAGGTCACCGAGGCACTTGTCAATACTGTGGCTGAATGGGGACGGGAGAAAGGCATGGAGACGATGAACGGACCTTGGGGCTTCTCAGACATGGACAAGGAGGGACTGCTGGTTGAAGGATTTGATAAAGAGCCTTCAATAACCACACTTTATAATTTCCCCTACTACGGGGAGCACTTGGAGAAACTCGGTTTCCGCAAGGAAGTGGACTGGATCCAGCGCAGGATCATTGTTCCCGAAGCCGTACCGGAGAAACTGGCGGCATACGACAAGATCATCAGGGAAAAATACGGAGTCTCCGTCATCATACCCCGCAAGGCCAAGGATATAAAGCGCAGGGCCGAAGAGATCTTCGCCGTGCTCAACGACTCCTACGCCGTACTGCACGAATTCACCCGACTGACAGACAAGCAGGTCAAGATGTATATCGGACAGTACATGCCTTTCATAAACAAGAACATGATCTGCGTAGTCGTAGACCGCAACGACCGTGTAGTAGGCTTCGCCATCACCATGCCCTCGCTCTCTGACGGATTCCGCAAGGCCGGCGGAAAACTCTTCCCCTTCGGGTTCATCCACATCCTGAAGTCACTCAAGACCTTCAACACCGTGGAATGCTACCTTATAGGAGTTATACCCGAGTACAAGCACAAAGGGATAAACGCACTGATATTCAACTATCTGCAAAACAACTACATCAAAATGGGCTTCAAGGATGTAGTATCCAACCCCCAATTGGAAAACAACCTTGCCGTCCAGCGCCTCTTCGATTACTACGAAAGCGAGTTCTACCAGCGCCGCCGCTGCTATACCCTCAACCTGGTGGAGGGACGTCCCTCGACCGAGACAGCCATCTTCGCAGCCGGCTGCTTCTGGGGAGTACAGCACTACATGGACAAGGCCCCCGGAGTCCTCTCCACCACAGTCGGCTACATCGGAGGCCACCGGCGTACCCCCACCTACGAAGAGGTCAAATCCCACAAGACCGGACACTATGAGGCCATCCGCGTCGAATTCGATCCCTCACAGACATCCTACGAGGAACTGTGCAAGCTCTTCTTCGAGATACACGACCCCGCCCAGCTTGACGGACAGGGCCCGGATATCGGTCCCCAATATCTGAGCGGAATCTTCTATACCTCAGGACTGCAGAAAAACACGGCCGAGGACGTAATCGCCCTTCTCCGCCGCAGAGGCCACGAAGTCAACACTTTCCTCGCTCCAGCTGCATCCGTCACCACCGCCGACACTCCTGTAGACCAGACATTCTGGCCGGCAGAGGACTACCACCAGCACTACTACGAGAAAACCGGAGGCAGCCCTTACTGCCATTTCCGCAGAAAAAAATTCTGATGGGCAAAAACGAATCATCCAAAAAGACCAATGCTGCCCGCCTTCTGGACAGGGCCGGAATATCCTATGAGCTGATACCATACGAAGTGGACGAAGAGCATCTCTCCGCCGATGCCGTGGCAGCCAGACTCGGGGAGGACATCGCCTGCGTATACAAGACCATAGTGCTGCGCGGCGACCGCAACGGATATTTCGTATGCGTAGTACAGGGCGACAGCGAGATAGACCTCAAGGAAGCCGCCCGGGTCTCCGGCAACAAGCGGGCCGAACTGATCCACGTCAAGGAGCTCCTGCCGCTTACCGGATACATCCGCGGAGGCTGCTCCCCCATCGGCATGAAGAAGCCCTTCCCCACCTACTACCAGGCCTCCATCACCGGACATCCCTACGTCTACGTAAGCGCCGGCATGCGCGGCCTCCAGCTAAAGATAGCCCCCGCCGACCTCATCGCATTCACCCACGGCCAGCTCTTCTGACCGCCCCGCCGCTCCCCCGTAACACCCGCGATTCATTCCGACACATTAATAACTGCACACCATGAATAGAAGCCATTTCCCCACCCTGTCATTTCTCCTACTCCTCACAGTCTGCACCGCCCTCACTTCCTGCGGACAAAAGGAACAGACCCCAATTGCAGAACATGTCATCCTCATCGGTCTGGACGGATGGGGCTCCTACAGCCTGCCCGAAGCCGATATGCCTGCCGTGAAACGACTTATGGAGAACGGAGCCTACACACTCGAGAAACGCTCGGTCCTGCCGTCCTCCAGCGCAGTGAACTGGGCCAGCATGTTCATGGGAGCAGGGCCGGAGCTACACGGCTACACCGAGTGGGGATCCAAAGTTCCCGAGCTGCCGTCCCGGGTCACCAGCCCCAGCGGCACATTCCCCACGATATTCCGCCTGCTGCGCGACGCCCGTCCCGATGCGGAGATAGGCTGCCTGTACGATTGGGACGGCATCAAGTACCTTATCGACACCCTCGCGATGAGCCATCATGCCCAAGGTCCGGACTACACCAGGCATCCGGAAGCCCTCTGCGACATGGCAGTCAGATACATCCGGGAGAACAGGCCCGTACTTGCAGCCATCTGCTTTGACAACCCGGACCATGTAGGACATGCCTACGGACACGGCACGCCCGAATACTACAGCAAACTCACAGAGCTGGACGGATATATCGCCCGCATCATACAGGCCGTGGAAGATGCCGGCATGACAGACAGCACGATCTTCATCATCACTGCTGACCACGGCGGCATAGGAAAGGGACACGGAGGAAAGACCATGGACGAGATGCAGACCCCCTTCATAGTCTGCGGCAAAGGCGTCAGACAAGGCATGGAGTTCCATGAAAGCATGATGCAGTATGACGTAGCCTCCACCATCGCCAGGATATTCGCCTTAGAGCAGCCTCAGGTATGGGTAGGCAGGCCGATGAGGCAGATATTCCTGTAAGCCATGAACACCCTGGCCATCTCCGGCACATCCCTCATTTCCCACATCGGCAGCACTGCCCTGCTGATATTGTTCCTCGTCCTCCTGCTTTGCATAGCCGTCTGCGCCATACTCTCATTCGTACCCAAGCGCCCATACCTGGACCGGGCCGCCGGCACGATTGTCCAGCCCTTCCTGGCTCTGTCCTCGCCGCTGCGTTTTCCCCTTGACCGTATCGACATCAAAGACATGCCCGAAGGCCTCATGGAAAACCTGTCAGTCATCAACCACGGCTGCCTGAACATCTTCGGAATCTACTCCGGCACATTCCGCTGCACCCGCGACAAATCCCCTGTCTACATCTACCTCCGCAACCGCCGACACGGCCTCATCTACTTCGAGTACGACGGCCGCCGCTACATCCTCAACCCCTGGGAACAGATAATCGGGGACACGTAGCAGGAGCAGGGTTCAGGAACAGGGTTCACCCGCAGCAGGACAATGACCAACGGTAAGTCCTGCAACGCCCTCAAATCGCAAAACATTAACAATCAAAGACTTGACAAAGACGCATGATCTTTCAAAGTGAGGTGTACCAAAAAAGTTGGACAAGTTAGTATTTTATCAATTACTAAGTAATTGATTGGTTTATAATATGTTATGTGTTTGCAGCGACTT
>ENA-OOXJ01000597-OOXJ01000597.1-human-gut-metagenome-genome-assembly--contig:-NODE-597-length-29095-cov-6.729442_pt1 | contig 29095 bp, 26 predicted proteins | sample MGYA00241587_ERZ501343 | MGnify/ENA primary metagenome ERZ501343 (study PRJEB25962, sample SAMEA2042918) | human gut metagenome | biome: human gut; feature: human-associated habitat; material: faeces... | reverse complement strand
GCAGTCAAGCAAAATTCTAAATTAGCACCAAAACTACCGAATTTTTGCCGAATTTACCATTTTTTAAGCCTCTGTACCGGACTTTACCGGACTAAAGTCTTCGAACGCATCCTTATTCTCATAGTTTTTTACTCATTTTATAACTTTATTTGCATGTGTCAAGTACTTGTTGTCGCTTTTTTGTTAGAAGTTTGTCGGAGCTTTGGTATGTAAGATGTCAAGTAATAAGGATACAATCACAACTAATGACATAACTAAAAAATATTATTATATTTTGTCCAATTATTGATATTTGCTACGTTGTAACTTATAGGAGGATAGATTAGTGCTCAATGCGTATAGTTGCAGTACTGATCAATATACAATTCCGCCGTTGCTTCGTTTTGACGGAGCAATAAAGAAAGCAGGTGATAGCTACGGTTAAGCGATCGGATATTTCAACGCGTGCTAAAAAAGTGTACTCGTACAGGGACGATTACGTTGTCGACTGCACACGGTACAGAATCTAAAACCATATCAGTTACTCAACTTGACAAAGTTAGCAACTATTTTTACAATGTTTCAGAGAATGGTTCTTTTGGACGTAATATCTCTTCTGATTACAACCACAAGCTTGCAACATGGGCTATGGAGTTGAGCTATGCAGCCTATAACTACCCGAACGGCGAAGAACTGCCGATCATTCACGGTGCCTTTATGGTCGACTTTACTCAAACCGCGGGAATGCTCTTGGAAGATAATGGATTTGTGAATATCTCCGAATACAATTATACTTCTGACAGCAGAGCAGCTCATACAATAGGGTGGCGTCCTGTTGAGGTTGCTGTTTCTGAAACTTCTCAAATTATTAACGATGCAGGAGGAATGGACAATGTTTACCAATATATTATTGACGATAAAGGATCTCTTCTTTACAATTTATTGGATAGCGTATGTGTTTGTGATTACGATCAAGGGAGGAATTATTTCCGAGATAATACACTCATTACTGGAGAAGATACTGAGATAAGCACAAGCCATGATGATGAAATAGAAACTAAGCCGCTTGTTGTTGTTGATATTCGTGGCTCAGTTACGGTATCTGACTGGATAAACGATGTTATGACTCAGTTTGATTCTGAAAACAATCGATTTGCAGCGTTTGCAGATGAGATATTTACCAATGTGGAGAATTTTTACAGTGTTTCAGAGAATGGTTCTTTTGGACGTAATAGCTCTTCTGATTACAACCACAAGCTTGCAACATGGGCTATGGAGTTGAGCTATGCAGCCTATAACTACCCGAACGGCGAAGAACTGCCGATCATTCACGGTGCCTTTATGGTCGACTTTACTCAAACCGCGGGAATGCTCTTGGAAGATAATGGATTTGTGAATATCTCCGAATACAATTATACTTCTGACAGCAGAGCGGCGCATACAATAGGGTGGCGTACTGTTGAGGTTGATGTTTCTGAAACTTCTCAAATTATTAACGATGTAGGAGGAATGGACAATGTTTACCAATATAATATTGACGATAAAGGATCTGTTCTTTACAATTTATTGGATAGCGTATGTGTTTACGAGCGCAATACGTGCCGGAGCAATTCAGGAAATCCTGAAATCATGGATAGAAATGTTGATGTTTTGGAAGTAAGCGAAAACTCATTGGCCACTACGACTATTAAAAACTTGGTCGTAATAGATATTCGCGGATCTGTTACGCTATTGGATTGGGGAAATGACATTGTGACGCAATTGGCCTCAAATAATAACAGATTTGCCGCCCTTGCAGATGAGGTGCTTACAAATGTTGAAAGTTATCTGAGTTCGGTCGGGCTGCAAGACCCAATTATTCTCATTACCTGCCATAGTATGGGAGCTGCGATAGCTAACATACTTACGGCACGTCTTAATGGAATTATGGATCCGGATAATATCTATGCTTATACCTTCACGTTTACCCGTTGGTAGTGGATCATCTGGTACTTATTCTTCGGCTTCCTCTGGTATTGAGTTTTGATTAAATTATCCTTCTCAATTAAAAGCATACGGAAATTCCATACGTTAAGGAGGTTTATATGAAAAACTTATCAAAGAAACTTATAAGCGTTATTATGGCTTTACTGTTCGCTCTTGCGCCTCTAAGCTCTGTATTCGCCATTAAAATCCCATGGATGACAACCTATCCGAGTGAAAAGGAAATTGCCGAAACTCTCGGCAACTTTCTGAAAGCAAGAGATGTTGACGGTATAGTAGGTATGTTCAGTGAAAGTGTAAAGAGCGAATTAGACGACTTGGAAATACAAGTTAAAAAGCTGCTGGATCAGATCGACTGCGATATTGAAGAGTATACCTATTCTGGGACTGGCGGCGCCGATGAACGCAATTATGGATATTATCGCAAATCCATTGGTGTGTCTATTGAAATAGTTGCTGAAGATAAAATTTTTCATATCGGAGCCTCATATATTCAAGCGTGGACAGATGACGAGCGAAAAGTTGGAATGAGAGGTCTGTGGCTAAATCTGTGCGACACCAGTGGCTATGTTGTTGACTATTTAGCAACCATTGGTCCTTCCGTAAAAATTGATCTTACCTATAAGGAAACTAAGCAATGTTTTATCGCAAGACATGATTGGAAATATACTCATAACGAAATGGGATATAACAAGCTCGTCATAACCTCCTCCGACGAATCGGTTGCAAAGGTTGATAGCGACGGCATTGTAACGGCTACGGGTCGCGGCTCGGCTCGTGTTACCGTCACCTATATCAATGAGACAACCGGTAAAGAGCTTGAGTATCTTTATGATGTCACCGTTACCTTTACCCGCTGGCAGTGGATCATCTGGTATGTGTTCTTCGGCTTCCTATGGTATTGAGTTTTGATTCAATTATCCTTCTCAATATTATGCATACCGATTCTCAGGGCACGGCGGCAAGCGGCAATAAGGCGGATCGGATCGCGGACGGTGTCAGTCGAGTTTATGTGGTGGCAATTTACACACAAAATCATATATGATCTATTCGGAATACTAATATAGTTTTTACTGGGTTAGAACTTCCTGAAATACATATACTCCACTATTGACATAATGCCGAGCCACGGTAAGACATCCTCTTACCTTGGCATTTTGATAAATGGTCTTTTTGGAATGATCTGAAAAAATATACGGGAATCTGTTGAATTTTAATAGTATTTGTGTTAATATATGGTGTAAGAACAAAAAACTAATGTTAAAGGAAAATGATGTTGATGCTTACACTGTATCTGAGCCTGATAAGTACTGAAGCGGAAAGAAGCCGCTTTGAAGAAGTTTATTCTCAATGCAGAAAGCAAATGATTGTCATTGCGACGTCGATATTAAAAAATGAAGATGATGCGGAGGATGTTGTCCACGATGTTTTTTATTCGATAGCCTCATCTCATACGGATATTCTGGAAAAATTAGATAATCCGCAGGACCTGAAGAACTATATGTTCAAGGCGACCCAAAACAGAGCAATCAGCATGATAAGACGGCGCAAAGTACAGAGGGACAGCGAAAACAAGTTTATCAATTTCAATTTGGAATTAAATGATTCGGAATTTGTAGATAATATTTGCGACAAATTTGAATGCGAAAGTCTTCTCAGGGCGATACAGCAGCTCGACAATAAATATAGAGAGGTGTTGTATTACCATTTTGTGCTCAATTTGTCGGTAGCCGAAACTGCGGAAACGGTAGGCCGCCCGCAGGATACAGTGTATAAACAGTTATACAGAGGTAAGAAGAAACTTGAGGAAATTTTAATAAGAGGTGACAGTCAATATGTCTATGACGCGAAGTGAGTTTAATGAAACGTTCAGAAGTGTAATTTCGGAAGAGTTTGCCGATATACCGCCTGAATCAGAAATCCAATACGAATTCAGCAAGGAATTTCTGGATAAGATGCAGAAGCTCATTAACGGAACAGAGGATGATACACATAAAGCGCAAAAGAAACACAGATCTTCCTTAACCGTTAAGAGAATCGTTGCTCTTGCGGCAGCATTGATAGTTTTGTTTGCGGGTATTATGAGCGTCGGCGCCGTCAGAGAACCGGTGGTGAATTTCATATTTAAGACTTACGAGGGATTCAAAAGAGTTTTGTTTTCCGGCGATTCCTTGACAGAGATAGACCATGTGTATGCGTTTGCGGAAGTACCCGAAGGATTCGTGGAAACACAAAGAATCTCAAATAAAGAAATGAATCTTGTGCGTTACGAGAATGGCGAGACGGACGCTGTGATCGTAATATCTCAATCAATCACAACCAATTATTCTTTCTCTTTGGATAGTGAAAACGGAGAGATCAGAGCATTTAATGTTGACGGAAAAGAAATTAAAATCTATTGTGCCAAGTCGCAAACTCTGTACAGTGCTTTTTGGGTTGAAGATACATACATCATGGAGCTGACTTATTCAGGAGAAACGGACACCGATGAATTGTTAAGATTGATAAATACAATAAAATAGCTTCAAAATCTGCATTTTTAATGAGACAGCTGTCACTTCGGTGACGGCTGTTTTTGTGTCCAAATATTTTTTTGAAATTTTTGTCCAATTTTCGGCTGTTAAAGCGTTATATGTGTGTATGGGGAGAGGAGGTGAAAAAATGCGGATAAATGTAACAAAAAGGGCGATCTGTGCTGTCGTTGCTTTAATTATGGCAATGTCGGCCTTTTCGGCTTTTGCGGCTGCACAGACGGTCGAACCATGCTTTAATAATGTGGTAAGAGTATCAAACCATGCTGAAGTATCTTCTTCGGGCAAATTGACTGCAACAAACAGCTATGTAGCAGATGGAAGTGTTTTCAGCAAGGCCATCATAACGACCTATGTTGAGAAAAAGGTTCTCGGTCTGTTTTGGAGCAGGGTCGATATCGGTCAAACCAATAATAAGTGGATCGACGTGAGATATGACAATGTTTATACCGGCACACACAGCGTTCAGCTGTCCGACAAAGGCACATACAGAGTGACGAGCGAATTTGTCGTGTATGGCTCCGGCGGCCCGGCAGATACCGTAACCGAAACAGCAACAACCGAATACAAGTAAGCTGTGACAAAAACAGAGACACTTTTTGAAAACCGTTTTACTTATAGGCTCAAGGGTGCCTCTTGTTTTTTATGTAAAACGAAAGGAATTCGAATGAAAAAGACAAAATTTTTATTAAAAGCAATCGCCTTTTCCTTGGCTGTTATAGCCGTTTTCCAAGTCCTTCCGCTGTCAACAATCGCCACAGAACTCAACAATAGCGATATTGAAGAAATTGCAACTGCACAAGCAGCAGAGAAATACTTACCCGAGATTATCGGGGAAGAGAAAACCCTCAGGGATGAATACACAAAGCATTTTCGCCGTGAAGACGGCTCTTTTGTCGCAGCAGTATATAGTGAGCCCGTTCATTATATAAGAAACGGCGAGTGGAGAGATGTCGATAACACTCCTGTTATCAGCAGAAACAATGCCGGTACGGCTGTTATGAGTGCGAACGCAAATGTTAATGCATATGCGAGTAACTCTAAATATTCAATATCCAAAACTCCTACTCCCGTCACATTTCCGGACGATATCGGAGAGGGGAGAATAACTATAACCAAGGGCGACAACGTCATCTCCTTCGGTGCAAAGGATACGGGTCGGAGTGTTATGTCGTCTGCGGCCATAGCGCAGCCGTCTGATCTTGTTTCTTCTCGGATGGCTTCTGCCATTGAAGCTAATGCAAATGATAATATGGCAGATGAAGATTATGAAGCGAAACTAAAAACTAATGTTAAACACGGAGCAATTTCATATACAGGCGCTTTTGAGAACGCTTCTCTTGAATACGAAGTTTCTTCATCAATGGTTAAAGAAAGCATAGTTGTTCAGAAAAAAGCCGATGACTATAAATATCAGTTTTCAATAAACTTCGGAACATATATTCCGGTTAAAAACGAGAACGGCGGCATAGATATATATGAGTCTTTGGAGTCCACGGATCCTGTTATGTCCATTCTTCCTCCTTATATGTTTGACGCAGACAATGAAACCTCAGATGCGGTAACAATGAATATTTCAGGGGAAACCGGACAGGATTATACCCTTACCATAGACGCAGACGCCGGCTGGATCAATTCTTTCGGAAGGAAGTTTCCTGTTGTCATCGATCCCACTTTTGTGCTTGATTTGGGCAGAAATGCCGTACACGACGTCCATGTTAACCAAAACCATCCAAAAAGGAATTATGACACCGATTATCAGATCGAGATAGGTAAAGACGGCAAAAACATATACCGTACATATATTAAATACGATTTACCGACTCTGCCCGATTTGAGTGTTATCACTTATGCTAATATAAAGCTTATCCAAAACTGGTCGAGAAGCTTCGGTGATGATGCGCCGTTCATGAATGTATATGAATGTAAGCTGCCGTGGGATATTAAAACAATAAATTGGGGAAACCAGCCGTATTCCGAATTGAGCGGAATGACGATTGTGGATTATACTAAATTCGTCAGCGGTATGAGCGCGGAATACAATCTCGATATAACGAAAATAGCAAAGAAATGGTATGAAGACGGTGAGAATAACGGCTTGGTTCTTACTTCATCGGATGAGAGCGTTAACGAAAAGACCTCTTTCTATGCTTCAAGAAATATCGTTTCAAACTATCCGGTCGTAACGATAAATTATGTTAACAATTCGGGCGTTGAAAGCTACTGGGATTATGAAACCGTTTCGCTCGGCGATTCAGGTACAGCATACATCAATACCTATAACGGAAGTCTGACATATATTCATGAGGATATGTCAACAAACGGTCTTGTTGCCCCCGTAGGCATATCGCATGTTTATTCTACCGACAGCAAAAATGCTTCGGGAACTTTCCTTGATATGAAGGTTGGCAGCGGATTCTCTTTGAATGTTTTCGAGCGGATCGAAGCAGTTACAAGTGAGCAGTTGGCGGCGTATCCGTATAAGTATATTGACGCTGACGGAACCGTTCGCTTCTTCCAAAAGACAGCTACGGCGAACCGCTTTACATGTGAATTCAACAGCAGCGTTGTGCTGAACTATGACGCGAATTCTTCAAATGCACGATTTATTATGAGCTTTGAAGACGGCAGCAAAAAGTATTTTAACTCAAACGGTTATTTGGTAAAAACTCAGGATCAGAACGGAAACACTATCACCGTAAACTATACGGGCAAACAAATCACGAGTGTAACTGACGGAGCGGGCAAAAGCCTCAGATTTGTCTATAACACCAATAAAACTTTGAGGGAAATTGTTGATCCGAACGGAAGAATTATTGACTTCACTTATGCGGCGGAATCGGGGAATTTGATTGCAATAACCTATCCGGAAGGTAATCAGACGTTTTTCAGCTATAATGAAGCCGGATTGCTTACTGAGATAACAAAACTGGATCTTTCAGTAGTGCAATTCGAATACAAAGCAATAGCAGCTTCGGGCGGAACATTTTACAGGGTTTCAAGGGTATCGTCACATACAAGTGATTTAGCGCACGATTTGATCGATTATCTGACATTTGAATATCGCACCGGCGATACTTTGATAAAGAACAAGTCGGGCGATGAATTGACGATAGCATTTGATAATTCGGGCAGAGCGGTCAATAAGACTGTAAACGGTGAAGATGTTTCAACGACCGGATACAACCAAACCGGCGATCTGAATAACACTCGCAGTTTTGCTTCCAATACCTTTTCGTCAGTTAATAATTTTTATTCAGTTGTGAGACCATCGTCTGATGGATGGGATGTGAAATATGACAATCCGAGCTATAAGATAGCTGATAGATATTCCTGCGAAAGAAAAGGCTTCGGAAATAATACCGAAAAACGCGGATCAAAAGGAATCCAAGGAACAATTTATGATCAACATTGGTTCTCGCCGACGCCTGGCAAAACTTATACAGTGTCTGCATATATAAGTGTTGTTGATGAACTCTTATCCGGTGCTGTAATGATAAAAATAATAGCTTTCGATGAAGAAAAAAATGAGTTAGCACAGGTTCAAAGCGTTTCGCTCACAACTACCGATAATCAGTGGAGAATCTTAAATGCTTCCATTTCGCTCCCCGAAAACGCCTCAAAGATACTTGTGCAGATCGGATTGTTTGAAGGCGAAGGTGTATACTATTTGGATGCCATTTGGATAGCAGAGGGTGCGACTCCAACCAAATTCAATTTAACCAGAAACTCTTCATTTTATTGGTATGATGAAGCGGTTCCGTCAAAATATTGGAAATACTCTCAGAAAAATAATGTGTCAAACATGAAAAACGGCGCGAATTATCTGCTTCGATTTAAGGGTGATCCCGATCTCGCCGTTACAGCATCTCAAGAACATTCTATTAACGGTAAAGCCGGCGATGTGCTGATATTCGGTGCAAACTCTAAGGCGGATTGTTCGGCTTCCGGCAATGACGGCCATCGTTTTTACGGGATGAAGGTGTATCTTATAGATGACTACCAGAATATCCTTCAGACTAAAGTGATTCAATTCAACAAGGAAGTCAGCGGAACATGGCAATCGCTGCTCGGTTCTATAAAGGCTGAACAAGATTATATGAGCGTTGTGACTGAGCTGTGTTATGAATATGAGGTCAATTATGCCTATTTCGATGATGCGTTCCTTTATCGTGACGCTTTCGGTACTTATTATTCGTATAATAGTAACGGAACCGCTCAAAAGGTTGAGGATGACAATGGCAATTCGGTAGAGTACTCATATAACCAGAGAAATGATTTGACTCAGGTCGTAAGCAAGTCAAACGATCAGGTTAAAAGTCAAACCCAGCTTGCCTACAACAATAATCACAACCTAACGCAGCTGTCTCAGAACGGTAAAACGACTACCACATATAATTATCCGGAAACGGGTAATAAAGGTCTGCCGATAAGCGTAACCGTTACGGATTCAGATAACAGAAGCGCCACAACATCGTATACATACTACGATAATTATAACTATCTCAAGAGCGTCACCGATCCGACCGGTGCGACTACGGAATATGAATACGACTACGGCGGAACGATCAAAAACGGTCTTTTGACTAAAGTGACGGATCCCAACGGCAATGTGACCGAGTATGAGTATAACCGCCGCAGCGAATTCCTGACCGCCGTTTCAAATCCTGATGAAACGCTCGGAAATCCACGCACGGAACTTAGCTATATTGCGGGCAGAAAGCTTTCGCAAATATCAAACGCTGATGTGAGTTATTCGTTCACTTATAATAATTATGAGACGACCGAAAGCGTCAAGCTCGGCGGAAACCTCTCTCTTGCAACTAATCAGTATGATGAGAGCGGCAAGCTTGATACCGTCACATATGCCAACGGCGATACTCATAAGGTCATATATGACGATAAAAACCGAGTCTCCGAAGATGTCTATAACGGCACAACATCATTCAAATATCATTATAATGAGGACGGAAATCTCGGTAAGCTCATTGACAATGATAATGATATCGAGTGGTTCTATCAGTATGACCTTGCGGGCAGATTAACGAGCGCAGCGTCAGACGATAACCGTATGATCCTTTACGGTTATAACGACAAAAACGAAACGGAAAGCATACAGGTCGTTGATAATAACACTACCGTCATGGATACCCGATACAACTATGACGAATACGGCACTCCGTCACAGATAAGCGTTCCGTCTATGACGGGGAATCCGTCACAAAAGTATTCTGTTGATGATTTCGGCAGAGTGACAAGAACCACGAACGTGTATAACGGCTCGGAGGAGCAGAACAATGTGCAAACCGCCTATGTCTACGCTACCAAAAACGGTAATCAGACTGGTATAGTTGACAGTATTCTCTTTCTCAAACAAAAGGATGAAAAGTATTTTGTCCTTATGTTACCTCTTAAATACAATTATGATGCGAATGGGAATATCACTCATGTTTTTGAATCAGATAATCAGGTGATAAGATATTATTATGACGGATTGAATCGACTCGTTCGTGAGGATAATAATTATATTGACAAAACTGTTGCTTACTGTTAGAACTTTGTCCAAAAATAAGTGTCTTAAGCGTTGTATATTATGTAAAAAGATTTGAATTATATTTGGATGTTCTTTTTGTTTTTTATATATGCAAATTAGAAAGAGGTGAGTCCAATGGTTCAGTAAGAGCGCGATTTGTCATAATTTGAATCGGCAGGAAAATTTTATTACAGTATAATGGAGATGATTTTATGAAAAAAATTGTATCAGCTATTCTAATATTCGTTCTTTTTGTTTCTACTTTCTCTATATGTGCAAATGCTACAGCCAGAGAAGTAAAAGATACCGGAGGAGGTGCTATTTTAGCTACTAACGGAAATATTGGTTCGAAAGATGGAAAAAACGAAGCAAATGTTAGTTACGCTAAAAGATGGGAACTATATGCATATTATGATTCGGGAGAATCGATTATTAGATTTGGATTTGATACTTGGGCCACGAATGAGGACTATGTATATGGTTGGAATAAGTCTTATGCTCATCAGGCGACCGTTGAAAATAGCGTAGAACGCGTTGAGAGCAGTGCTCAAGCCGCAAAAGGCAAATGGACTTCAAAAGTAGATATCAAGCATGCCGCCCGCCCGATTTGGAAACTCTTGTACTGATTCATTAATTCGCTGCGGCATGTCCAATTGGCATGCCGCAGAATGCTTACTATGATATTTTGAAAGAGTGGGTAAAATGAAAACTATAAAACTGATTATTACAGGTTTGCTCATTATGATAGCTGTAACGATTAGCGGCGATTTGTTTCAAGACTATCTTCGACACTTCGAATATAAGTTTGATCATACAAGCTTTTCCCTCCCTTTTAAAATAAACGGTGAAGAAATGACGAACGACTTGTTGAATACTGCTCAAAAAAATGATGTTCGTTTCTTTACCGTTCAACGCAAGTCTAACGGCATATATGAAGATGAAATATGTATATATTGCTCCGATTTATCTGTAATGAGTGTGATTGACGATGAATGCAAAATATCCGTCCGCTCTTATGATAGTTTGTTCTTTGGCAAAACGATAATTACTGTTAAAAGTTTTGAAGAGGCTACCAACGAATTACTAACAGGATCATACTATCTTTTGGGAGATAGCGAAAATGAATTAAACTTTAAAATGTCACTTATAGATAAATACGGTGGTGGACTTATTACTGATGGATATGACCCGCGTGATGACAGCTTAATTGTAATAATGCTTTGGGTTGCGGTTTTAGTAATTTATATCCTGCTGAGCCTTTTTGAATTCTTTTTGACGCAAAAGAAAATCGCGCTGTTGATTTCAATGGGCGCAAATATTTCAAAACTGATAATCAAGAATGTGATTGTTGATGTCGCTGCCTTGCTTTCGATATATTTGTTATTTCGAATTGCGGCAGCTCGATTTACTAATCCGAATTTCTATCAAATATACCATTATATTTTTGTGTTGCTAATTGTTGCAGTTGACATTGTTTCATATATGCGATATCGTAAAATTAATGTACAACATGTATTAAAGGGAAACAGAAGTCAAAACACATTATTAAACTGTTGCTACGTCGGGAAGTGCATCACGACAGCATTGACAGTAGCACTTATTGCATCAAATTTAATTACAATCTCGGATGCTCTGACATGGAGATCTCAAGAGGATTTTTGGAAAAAGTACTATTCATATAACCAGTTATCCGCGCGGTATATTTGTGAAAATGATAATTGCTTTTCGGATACTCAAAAAAATTCCGATTTGAACTATAAAGCATACTGTTATTTTTTCAACAAAGCAAATGTCAGTTTAATGAGTTATGTTGCCGATGAAGATTTTTTTGGTCAGCCAGTTATCGCTTACAATAAAAATTTAACTGATTATTTGCAAAACTCATTGAAAAGTATCGACTTTTGGAATTTAACAGAGAACAAAGTTTATGCTTTGCTGCCTATAAAGTGCTATAAAAATGGCTTTACGTCCTTGCAAAAAGACGAGCTTGACCATATGAGTAATTATCTTATTGATTGGGATGGAAGTTATACAGAGGGAAGCGAAATTATATATTACGAAAATGATGTGCGCCTTTTGGCTTTAGAAAGCAATCCTGATTTTATACCAAAATACTATAAAAACCCTATAATATTATTCGTCAATATTGATGAGGAAAAAAATCCTCGCATTAATACGGGAGACGACAATATAGGATCAAATGTAGATTTTACAATTTATGACACATCTCCGGACGATTTCAGAGCGTTTTTACAAGCTGACTGTCCGAGTGGATACAGTATTCAGGTGTTCTTTTCCAATGTTAAAGATCAATTCTTATATAAACTCAGCGTTAAAGAAAAGTCATTGTACATCAGCGTTTTCCTATTAGTTCTGATAACGCTTTTGAATTCAATAATAACTTATGTTACTGTTCAGATGAATTACACGATTAACGCTGTTGAGCTTTCAATAAAAAAAGTTCTTGGCTATTCTATGTTTGAATTACATAAAGCGACTATAATCGGTTCATTTATTTGTTCATTTTTTAGCACAATTATAGCGACTGTAATTAATCTTGCTTTAGGATCAAATGTTAATCCGTTTTGGGTTCCTATATTAGGCATGTTCTTCTTGCTGACAGATTTGATTTTAATTACGTTAATAATTAAAAAAATGGAGAATAAACAGATTGTTAAAGCTCTAAAAGGTGGTGCATTATGATAATTATTGAAGATATGTGTAAGTCATTTGGCAATCAGGTAATATTCAGAAATTTTTCTCTAACAATTAACGATGGCGAGTTTGTGATAATTTCAGGTGAAAGCGGAAAAGGCAAAACGACTTTATTGAATATAATAGGGTTGCTGGAACCGTTCGATAGTGGAAATGTTATTGTCGATGGTTTATCGCTTAGAAATCGCAAAATTCAGCGTAAATATTGGATGAATAAAGTTGGGTTCATCTTTCAAAACTTTGCTCTTATCGAAAATAAAACAGTTGCTCAGAATCTTGAAATTGTGCAAAAGAGCATACATACAAATTGTACTATTGATGAAGCGCTGAATATAGTTGGATTAACTTCAAAGAAAAATGATAAAGTGTACATGCTTTCCGGCGGAGAACAGCAACGAGTTGCTCTTGCAAGGCTTTTCCTAAAAAAATGCGACATTGTGTTAGCTGACGAGCCAACCGGATCCTTAGATAAGAAGAATGCTGAAATCGTTTTGAGTCTTTTATTAAAATTAAATTCCGAAGGAAAAACAATATTAATGGTTACTCATGATGAAAAGATAAAAGAAATGGGGGAGCGAGTGATTAAGTTATGAAGGGAAGAATTTTGAAAATTTGCGGCTTATGTCTTATAGGCCTATTCCTGACTATAAATATTATTTGGGGAATATACCACATATCAGTATTTGGAAAATATGAATCCATCACCGTCGATGAAGCTGTTCCCGATGCAAAAATATCTTCAAAAGATAATCTGACATTCTCTGTGTCAAAAACCAGATATTTGGACTTTGGAGGCAATTTGGGGATAGTCGATGCGGAAAACCAACGATATTTGATTATTTGGCCAACAATGTTTAATGGCAACACCTATGGATTTATGATGTCAGGCAAATCTCAAACATATTATTTTATCATTGATGAAGAGGGCAATCTGCTGAATAGTGACGATTTTACGGCAGAGGAACAACTTATATATAATGAAAACAAAGAATCCGCGCAACATTTACTTAATGAATTTATAGCTTGGCGAAAAGCTGCCATAAATGGAGACAAAACATTTTTCGATTAAAAAGTAAACGGACTAAAAAAATGCCAAAGCGGCGTGGAAGCTTATTAAGTTCTTCCACGCTTTTTTTAACTTTAATTCTTAGTGTTAACTTAAGAGTATCTGGTGTTTAAAGTAGCAATAAAAGTGTGGATGAGTTTTCTTATAATTCTTTTTTTCACTTGTTAGAATGAAAAAAATGTGATAAAATAAATTATAAATAAACAAATTTTTTAAATCATCAAGTTTACAAATTGTTCACAAAAAATTTTGTCACATTTTTATGAGTCCGGGTGTTTTAATATATAGAGAAGCAATTCTCTCTGAAAGGAATGTTGCCTGTGTGTGCGGTAACTGCTCAGTATAATGATGAGTTGCGTCATGTTGAATATGCAGTTGAAAAATACAGTCAAATGCTTTTTCGTATTTGTTATAATATATTGGAAAACAAACAGGATACCGAGGACGCTGTTCAGGAAACCTTCCTGAAATACATGGTCAAGGCTCCGCTGTTTAAGGATTCCGACCACGAAAAAGCTTGGCTTATTAAGGTTGCAACAAATATCAGCAAGAACATCAGCCGATACAATAACCGTCATGCGGCTGAGAATCTTGATGAGCTGCGTGAAATCGGCATCAGGGATAATGACAGAGATATTTTTGAGTTGATAATGAAGCTGCCGGCTAAATACAGAATCGTTCTTGATTTGTATTATATAGAAGGCTACAAAGCCAACTCAATCGCCGAAATCACGAACACCTCCCCAATGACAGTCAGAAAACGGCTTCAGTACGGCCGCAAGCTGCTTAAACGAGAGCTTGAGCTTTGAAAGGAATGATTTGAATGAAACCTAGCAATCCCATAAGCAAATATGTCAGGGTAATGAGCTGCATCAATATTGGTGAGCAAGCTAAACAACAAATCATCAAGAACTGCGCCCGTTACAGCACAATGAAGAAAATCAAGGCGGGCAGATTCAAGCTGACCGCTGTTAAAAAAGACAGAACGATCGATAAAGTCCAAATTTAATAATTCCTTGATTGCGGAGCCTTCGGGCTCCTCTTTTTTATTTATGGAAACCTTTATGTCAAAAAGAAAGCTTTCTTTTTGCACAATTTTACCAAATGGAGGACAAAAGATGAAAGACCCGCTGTTTTACAGAGCAATCAGAGGCACTGCCGCCGCCTGCTTCAAGGCTGTTTTCAAGCCCACGATTGTAGGCAAATGTAACATACCCGAGAGCGGCAGAATAGTTCTTGCAGGCAACCACACGAACAATCTCGACTGCCTGCTTGTGGGCTGTGCAACAAAAAGATGTGTTCATTTCATGGCGAAGGACGAGTTAATGAAAGGCCCTTTAAAAATTCTTTTCAAGGGCTTGGGCATTATTCCCGTTAACCGCCGCCGAAAGGATAAGGCATCTCTTGAAACAGCCGAGCTGTATCTTAACGACGATAAGTTTATCGGAATTTTTCCTGAGGGAACGATTAACAGAACAGACGACATAATAATGCCGTTTAAGTTCGGCGCAGTCAAAATGGCACATGACACTGACGCAAAAATCGTTCCTTTTGTTATATCGGGAAAATACAAGGCTTTTGAAAGAAGCGTTAAAATCCGATTTCTTGAGCCGATCACCGTGTCGGAGGATCTTGAAAAATCAAACAACGAGCTTATGAATATTATTTCAGACGAACTTAGAAAGGCAGGTATTTAAAAATGAGCAGGAAATCACCCAAGAAGCCCGAGGACAGAGAGCTTGGATATAAGCTTTTAACTCCGCTTATGCGTCCTCTGTTTCAATTCTATAATAACCCCAGAATTATCGGAGCCGAGAAGATTCCCAAGGATTCGGCTATTATCATTGCAGGCAACCATAAGCATGTTTACGACCAGTGCCTGACTATTATCGCAACCAAAAGAATGATACATTATATGGCAAAGAAAGAATATTTTGACGGCAGGCTTGCTCCGCTGTTCAGGGCTGTGGGCTGCATTCCCGTTGACAGGTCAAGAAAGGATATCGCATGCGTTATGTCGGCAATGAGAGTCCTCAAAAGAGGGGGAGCAATCGGAATTTTCCCCGAGGGAACACGCAACAAGACCGATCAATTCCTTCTTCCCTTTAAATTCGGCTGTGTTTCGATGGCTAAAAAGGCTGATGCCTATATTGTCCCGTTCGGTCTGACGGGTGATTATAAATTTCGCAGTAAGAATCTGACGATTCGTTACGGCGAGCCCTTTAAGGTAGGCAACATGACGACCGAAGAAGCGAATGAGAAGCTTTACAGAGAGGTTGAGCGCCTTATGCTTGAAAATCTTGACGAAGAAAAGGCGGAAAGTCGCAAAAATGCTTAATATGCGTGTGGGAGAAAGATGATATGAGAATAGGAATGGATGTCGGGTCGACAACGCTCAAATGCGTTGCTCTTGACGATAATTATAATATTGTATATAAGGCGTATGAACGCCACTATTCCAAAATAGCCGAAAAAAGTGCAATGATGCTTTCGCAGATAGTCGCCGAGCATCCCGAGTTTAAAAATGCTTCGCTGACCGTTTCCGGTTCTGCGGGCATGGGCTTTGCTCAGTCGCTCGGGCTGGATTTCATTCAGGAGGTTTATGCAACAAGAGTAGGCGTTTCAAGACTTTTGCCAGGAACAGACGCTGTTATAGAGCTTGGCGGCGAGGATGCAAAAATACTGTTTTTCACAAACGGCGTTGAGGTCAGAATGAATGGCTCGTGCGCAGGCGGAACGGGCGCGTTTATTGACCAGATGGCATCGCTCCTCGGTGTGGATCCGACCGAAATGAATTCACTTGCCGAAGCTCACGAAAAAATTTATTCAATTGCATCAAGATGCGGAGTTTTTGCCAAGTCGGATATTCAGCCCTTGCTCAATCAGGGTGCAAGAAAGAACGATATTGCCGCAAGTATTTTTACCGCCGTTGTCAATCAGACCGTTTCGGGTCTTTCGCAGGGCAGAAGAATTGAAGGCAAGGTTGTCTATCTCGGCGGGCCTCTTTATTTCCTTTCGGAGCTCAGAAAGGCTTTTGACAAGGGCCTGGGTGTTACGGGAACGTGCCCGGAAAACGGTCTTTATTTCGTTGCGCTCGGTGCGGCGTTTTCGTCGGACGGTGTTGCGATTGATATAAGGAGCATTACCGAGAAGATTAAGAACGCAAAGGAGAGCGGAGAATATCTCGGAGCGAAGCCGCTTTTCACTTCAAAAGAAGAATATGACGAATTTTCAGCACGCCACGCAAAGGATTCAATTGAGGATCACTGCATTATTGATAAGGGCGAAAAGGTTTATATAGGCATTGACGCAGGCTCAACAACAGTTAAGGCGGCGGTTATAAACAAAGACGGCAGAATCGTTTGCAGCCGCTATATGTCAAACAACGGCGACCCTGTTTCGCTTATCAAAAGCTTTCTCGAAGACTTTTACAAAGAGTATCCCGACGCGGTTATTGCTTCAAGCGCGGTTACGGGCTACGGCGAGGATATAATCAAAAACGCCTTTGCGGTTGATATAGGTCTTGTTGAGACGGTTGCTCATTTCACCGCCGCAAAGAGATTCAAGCCGGATGTTGATTTCATTATAGATATCGGCGGTCAGGATATCAAATGCTTTAAGATCAGAAATAACGCAATTGATAACATATTCCTGAACGAGGCTTGCTCTTCGGGCTGCGGTTCATTCCTGCAAACCTTTGCCGCCGCTTGGGGCTACAATATTGCGGATTTTTCAAAGCTCGGTCTTTTTGCGGACAGACCCGTTGACCTCGGCTCACGCTGCACGGTATTTATGAATTCATCGGTTAAGCAGGCTCAAAAGGACGGCGCTTCAATCGAAAACATTTCCGCAGGCCTTTCGATCAGCGTTGTCAAAAACGCACTTTATAAGGTTATCAGAGCGGCAAACGCAGACGAGCTCGGCAAAAATATCGTCGTTCAGGGCGGTACCTTCCTTAACGATGCCGTTCTTCGTGCGTTCGAGCAGGAGATCGGCAGAAATGTTGTCTGCCCCAACATTTCCGGTATCATGGGCGCTTACGGTGCGGCTCTTTATTCAATGGAAAGAGCACCCGAAAAGAGCACTCTCATTTCAGCCGGGGAGCTTAAAACCTTTGAACATAAGGTAAAAGCAATCACCTGCGGCAAGTGCAGCAACAACTGCCGGCTGACCGTTAATACCTTCAGCTCGGGCAGAAGCTTTATCGGCGGCAACAGATGCAGCAAGCCCATTGCAAGGTCAAATGCGGACAAGGGAAATAACCTTTTTGATTATAAGCGTGAACTGCTCGCAGAATATAAACCCGTTAAGGGCAAGAGAGAGACGATCGGACTGCCCATGGGACTTAACATGTTTGAGCTTCTTCCGTTTTGGCACACCTTTTTCACACAGCTCGGCTTCGGGATTGCACTTTCCGAAAAATCGTCAAGAGAGCTTTATGTTTCGGGTCAGCACACCATTCCGTCAGATACGGTTTGCTACCCTGCAAAGCTTCTTCACGGTCACATCGAATCGCTCATTTCTCAGGGAGTCAAGAATATTTTCTATCCCTGTATGTCTTATAACATTGACGAAAAGCTTGGCGACAACAACTACAACTGCCCTGTTGTTGCTTATTATCCCGAGGTTATCCGCTCAAATGTCGGCGAGCTTAAAAAGCTGAACTTTATGAATGATTATCTCGGACTTCACAGACCCAAGGATTTTTCAAAGAAGATTTACGGCATTCTGTGCAATAAGTTCGGCTCAATCTCCTTTGACGAGGTCAAAAACGCTTCCGATAAGGCCTATGACGAATATCATAACTACATGAAGAAAATCCATCACAAGGGCTTGGAGTATCTCAAGGAAGCTAAAGAAAACGATAAACCCGTTATCGTTCTTTGCGGCAGACCGTATCATCTTGATGAGGAGATCAATCACGGCATTGATAAGCTGATCTGCGAATGCGGCGCAACGGTTATAACCGAGGACAGCGTCAGCCCGCTTGTCAACAAGTTCCCCACAGGCGTTCTTGACCAGTGGACTTATCATTCAAGGCTTTACGCTGCCGCAAAGTATGTTGCAAAGCTCGCGGATAAAGATGTTAACATTGTTCAGCTTGTTTCGTTCGGCTGCGGCGTTGACGCAATAACAACCGATGAAATGAGAGCCATTCTCGAGAGCGACGGTAAAATTTATACTCAGATTAAAATAGACGAAATTTCAAATCCGGGTGCGGTTAAAATCAGGCTCAGAAGCCTGTTTGCCGCCACGGGAAGATAAGTCCGAGGGTATGAAGCCAGGAAGATAAAGCGTGGGAATTTCTAAGAGAAGCAGTGCAAACGGCTTGATAAGCCCTCCGGCGGGATATACAGTCGTCTGTCCTTCGGCAGTCAAAAGACCAACCGGCTCATCGGAAGGGCCTTTTATGAAGCAACTGTGCGGCACGACCGGGAGGAATCCGAATTTGCCACGCTGTCCCACAATTATTTTATCACGGGCAGCTCAAAGCCTGCTGATACCTAAAATATTAACTATATAACTGATTATACGAGGAGGAATAAATGATGAATACTGCCGACAGAGTTGAATTTACAAAAGAGATGCGGGATTATACAATCCTTGCTCCCAATATGGCAGACATACATTTTTCTTTGCTTATCAACATCTTTTCTCAGTACGGCTACAAGGTTGAGCTTCTCAAAAACGACGGCAGAACGGTTGTTGACGAGGGGTTAAAATATGTTCATAACGACACCTGTTACCCTGCGCTGCTTGTTATCGGTCAGCTCATTGACGCCTTGAACACGGGAAAATATGACCCTGACAAAACCGCTTTGATGATAACTCAGTCGGGCGGCGGCTGCCGTGCTTCAAACTACATTCATCTGCTCAGAAAAGCGCTTAAAAAGGCGGGCTATCCGCAGGTTCCCGTTATTTCTCTTAACCTTTCGAGACTTGAGAAAAACAGTGGCTTCAAAATCAGGATTTCAATGGCTCTTAAAATGCTCTCGGCAGTTATCTACGGCGATCTGATTATGCTTCTCAAAAACCAGGTCGAGCCTTATGAAAAGAATGAGGGGGAGTGTAAAAGGCTTGTACAGAAATGGATTGACGGTATCAGCGAGATGTTCAGAAAGGGCAGAGGATATTCTTTCGGCGAGATGAAAAAGCTTCTTCCCGAGATTACAAAGTCCTTTTCGGAGGTTCCCGTAAAGAATATTGTCAAAACAAAGGTCGGCGTTGTCGGCGAGATTTATGTTAAGTATTCTCCGCTTGCCAATAATCACCTTGAGGAATTCCTGTTTGGTCAAGGCTGTGAGGTTATGGTTCCCGGACTTCTGGGCTTCTTCCTCTTTAAGGTCGATAACAGACTTGAGGATATCAAGCTCTACGGCGGAAGCAAGCTTAAAAAGATTGCAATGCAGTTTGCTATCTGGTATCTAACGAGAATTGAAACCACATTGCTTGACGCTGTAAGGGCTTACGGGCGTTTCACCGTTCCGTCAACCTATGCTCATATCAAGGAAATATGCACAAAGATTATCGGCCCCGGCTGTAAAATGGGCGAGGGATGGCTTCTGACAGCTGAAATGATGGAGCTTATCGAAAGCGGCTATGGCAATATCGTATGCGCTCAGCCCTTCGGTTGTCTGCCGAACCATATTGTCGGCAAGGGCATGATAAGGAAGCTCAAAGATATGTATCCCGAATCAAATATTGTTCCGATCGACTATGACCCCGGTGCAACAAAGGTTAATCAGGAAAACAGAATTCGTCTTATGCTTGCCGTTGCAAATGAAAATCTCGGCTGTTCCGGCGGTTGCTTTTCTTCCTCCTGCTCGGCATGCACAATAAATCAGCAATTATGAAATACGCAAAGACGCCCGGGCCTTGAACAAACAATACCGTTTTAATCAATTTCAGTTAAACCCCGAAAGCCTTGATATGTAAGACTTTCGGGGCTTTTATCTTGTCGGAACGGAATTTTGCGTTAGTTGAGCAAAATTCTATATTGGCATCAGAACTGCCGAATTTTTGCCGAATTTACCGTTTTTTAAGCCTCTGTACCGGACTTTACCGGACTAAAGTATTCGAACGCATCCTTATTCTCGTAGTTTTTTACTCATTTTATAATTTTTTTTGCATACGTCAAGTACTTGTTGTCGCTTTTTTGTCAGAAGATTGTCGGAGCTTTGGTATGTAAGATGTCAAGTAATAAGAATACAATCACAAATAAAGAGATACGTCTACGGAATATATAACACACTAACAAAACGGATACATAAGATACTTCATTTCTTCATAACAACAAAACATATAATGACATAACTAAAAAATATTATTATATTTTGTCCAATTATTGATATCTGTTGCGTTATAATTTATTGGAGGATAGATTAGTGCTCAATGCGAATAGTTGCAGTACCGATCAATATACAATTCCGCCGTTGCTTCGTTTTGACGGAGTAATAAAAAAACAGATGATAGCTACGGTTAAGCGATCGGATATTTCAACGCGTGCTAAAAAGTGTAAGGAGAAAGACATGAAAAAGAATTTACTGTTAAAGCGAATTCTCTCGGCAGTCCTCGCAATTGTCAACTATCTAAAACTGCAAAGACACAGAATCAGACCCAAGGGGGTGAGTCCGATGGGCCATTATGTATTGGATGCTTTTTGATAGGAGTAATGAATATGAGGAAAATCATTTTTCTATTTTTACTGTTCGCTTTTTGCTTTTTGTTTGGTTGCAATTATAAACCGAAATATGATATGGTTAATCAATCAACATCTTTAAACAATTCTATTAAAGGAGATTATGGCATTATTGAGACCGAAGCAGGTATTGCCGGACGTGCAGAAAATGATCCTGTTCCGCAAAGAGACTTATCTGTTAAACCAACTCTTGAGACACAAAGCTTTTATAATAAGTTAAGCACTTTAATAAATGGCGAAGCACAAAACGATATATATCCATTTCGCGATGTTGAATTCGTCAGAATAAGAGTTTTGAATAAAGCAAGCAAGGATGTCGGTGAAGAATTTACAGAGGTAAAGGCAATAACCGATGTATCCGAATTACAAAAAATCAAAAACTCTCTATGTCAAGAAACTTGGACATATTATTCTTCTTCAAAGAGTTGGGGTAAATTTAACCCGTCAAGACCTAACAACCGAATTGTAATTATTGAAACAAAGCAAAAAGAGAACTATGTTATCTATTTGTATAGCAATTCTTATTCAAACAATTGCTTTTTGTCAATAGCAAACTATGACGCAGATATGGATTATGAAAAGTTTGTTCGTTTGTCAGAAAATGCAAAAGATTTTAAACGATACTCTGTGACGAAGAATACCTATGCAGTATTAATGGGATTTTATAATTAAATGAAAGAAAAAGGTTGCAGGAAAGAGATATAACATCGTATAGAGTTCAAAGAAGAAGGTTGAGGTAAAACGATGGAAAAATTCTATTTATTTTTAAATGGTTTAATTTTGCTTTTCTTAACGACTTTACCTATTTTGATACTGTTTATCGGAATTAAATCGACAATTAAAATGAAAGGTCAGAATAAACCTATTTGGCTCATTATTGCGATTGCCGCAATTAATGCGATTTTCTTTATAATCTCATCACTTCCGATCGCTTATTTGCTGATAAGTAAAGATGCGTTTGGATACTTTATGATACTGATGATTCTATACTATCCATTATCTGTTTTGGTGCCATGTGTGGTTCCGGTGCTTTTGTCTTTTATTCTGATAAAAAAGAGGAAAATAATTTCATCAAAGCTGAAAATTCTTATGACAGTATTAATTATTTCAACTTCTGCTATGATCTGCGTAGGCGTTTTTACCGGCTTCTTCTTTGATATCGCAGACAAAATACAGGGCTAATAATTACCGCATTAGCGAAATTGATAGCTTTTGATGAAGATATGCAGAGATAGAGATATTCTAAACTCGCGCATAAATCCGCCGTGATCGGAATTAACCGGTTGCGGCGGATTGCTATTTACATTTCGTATCCGATATGGTATTATGAAGCAAAGAGGCGATCAGATGGAAAAGATAAATTATCAGCTTGAGACGGACAAGGCCATAGAGCGCCTGTGCGCTGATGGGAGGCGTGAGAGGCTGCTGCTGCACGCCTGCTGCGCACCGTGCTCGTCTTATGTGCTCGAATACCTGACAAAACATTTCGATATAACCGTGTTTTTCTCAAACCCAAACATAACCGACGGCGCGGAATACAAAAAGCGCCTCGGCGAGCTTTATAAGCTCTGTGAAAAAGCACCGTTTTGCAGCGGGGTGACGATAGCCGAGGACGATCCCTCGCCCGAGCCGTTCTTTGAGGCGGCCTCGGGGCTTGAGGGCGAGCCTGAGGGGGGAGCAAGATGCGAGAAATGCTTCCTGCTCAGGATGTCGCTCACGGCGGAATATGCCCGCAAAAACGGCTTCCCGCTCTTTGCGACCACGCTGACCGTCAGCCCGCACAAGAATGCTCAGCTTATCAACAAGATAGGCTTTGAGCTTGAGAAAAAATACGGGGTCGAGTATCTGCCGTCCGATTTCAAGAAGCGGGGCGGCTATCAGCGCTCGATAGTGCTGTCAAAGGAATACTGCCTGTATCGTCAGCAGTATTGCGGCTGCGTTTTTTCAATGAATACGGAGGTTTGATGATGAAAAAGTCAAAGAAAGTGTTTCTCGGTATCCTCAGCGCCCTGCTCGTTATCGTGCTCGTCTTGGGCGCGGTCGAGCTTTGGTATTATCCGCATTACCGCAAGCATATGACTGCGGTCGAGGTGAATGACGTCTCCGCCGACGGTGAGGTGCGGGTGATGAGCAGCAATCTGCGCTACATTTCGCCGACCGATCTCGGCAGGAAGAGCTGGTTTTACCGAGCCGATCTCATAATCAAGAATGTCGAGATGTGCTCGCCCGACATAATCGGCTTCCAGGAGGCTACGAAGTATCACTACGCCTATCTTTGCAGCAGCCTGCCGCAGTATGACTCGGTCATTACTTACAGGGATGAAGAGTTGCTGTCCGAGGGCTGCCCGGTATTCTATCGCCGTGATAAATATGAGCTTTCCGATAAAGGCTCCTTCTGGCTCTCCGAGACTCCCGAGACCATGAGCAAGGATTGGGGCGCCGCCTGCTACAGAATTTGCAGCTATGTGATATTGACCGATAAGGCGAGCGGCGTGAAATTCGTCGTATTCAACACCCACCTTGACCATGTCAGCGACGAGGCGAGGATAAAGGGCATCGCCGTGGTGCTCGACAAGATAAAGCAGTTCGGCTCGCTGCCCGCAATGATAATGGGCGACTTCAACTGCGTTGAGGATTCCGAGACCTATAGAAGCGCAACCGAGAATTTCCTCGATGTCAAATATCAGACGGAGAATTCTATCGGCGGCTGCACCTATCAGGATTTCGGCAGGCAGCTTGACAGGAAGCCCATCGACTATGTTATGATATCCAAAACGGGCTTCAAGGTCAATTCCTATCGAGTGGTCGACACGGTCTACGGCGGGGCATACCCGAGCGACCATTATCCGCTGCTTGTGAGCCTGAGTTTTGATAAATAAGGAAGGAGAATTACAATGGATTCAATTAAACTTGATACACGCACCGCTAAAATGATAGCCCACAGGGGCCTCAGCGGCATTGAGAAAGAGAATACGAACGCGGCTTTTATCGCCGCGGGCAACCGCAGCTATTTCGGCATAGAGACCGACGTTCATAAGACCGTCGACGGCAAATTCGTCATCATCCACGACGATACCACCGGCAGAGTGGCTATAGATGACCTCGAAGTCGAGAAATCAACCTTTGAGACTCTCCGCAAGCTGTCGCTTTGCGACATCGACGACAAAAAGGGGAGGGCGGATCTGCATATCCCGACTCTCACCGAATATGTAAACACCTGCAAGAGATACGGCAAGACTGCCGTGTTGGAGCTTAAAAACGCCTTCACCTCCGCTGAGATAGCTGCTATCTGCGACGAGATCAAGAGCTGCGATTACCTTGAGAATGTAATCTTCATCTCGTTCGTTTTTGATAATCTTGTTAAACTTAGAGAGATTATCCCCGAGAGCGAGGCGCAGTTCCTTGTCGACAGCTACTCCGACGACCTGCCGCAGCTGCTTGCCAAATACGGCTTTGATCTCGATATCCGCTATACGGAGCTTAACGCCGAGCGTATCGCCGCCGTCCATGCAGTCGGCGCAAAGGTCAACTGCTGGACCTGCAACGATAAGGACAGAGGCGAGGAGCTTTGCAAGTGGGGCGTTGACTTCATAACATCAAATATTTTGGAATAAGCATTTGGTATTGACATTTCGCATTTCTTTATGTATAATGAATACAAATTCAAGCCGATACGGATATTTTTTATCTATTTTGCTTGATAATTCAATGAAAGAAGGGTGATCTCTATGGCACGTTCGCTTGTTCCGCTGCTTCTGGTCGATAATCAGAATGTTATGTCTATCTTAAACGAAGGCGAGTTCAAATGCTGCCCGCTTACCTTTGAGGAGGCAAAGGCTATCATTGATATGCATGATGAGGATGACGTCATCAAGCTCTTCTCGGGGCATGACCTTGAGGATATAGTCTTTAACTATCTCGGCGTTGAGAACAGAAACTTTGAGTATAAAAACATCAAAGATATGCGGGTCGGACAGGATGTAATAGCCTTTAAGCTTTATGTCACTCCCTCCGAGACCCAGCCGATAATTGAGACGCCCATAGGCTCGCAGGCTAAGAAGATTCAAAACATCTATGTCACCTGTCAATACATATCAAGGCTGAAATGATTATTCGGCATTTAGCGCTGCGGCAAACCCGCGGCGCTTTTTTATACAATATCTGTTGCTTTTTGGATAACTATATGTTAATCTATTATTAACACTTTTTAATTTATAGGAGGAGAATTTATGCAGCAAACCAAGAACCGTATGCCTAATGGATATCTTGCCATGTGGATAGCCATATCTTTGGCATATCTCATATGGATGGTATTCTTTATGAAGGATATCGTGCTTGTGAATTACGCTACCGTTGCCGAGCGTACGGTCGACGGAGTGCTCCATGCAAATATCAGCGGTATGCTCGGTCACGAATGGCTCTATCCGGTGTGGGTCGTTCTCTCCACCGTGTGTCTGCTGATGTTCATCTTCTACATAAAGGATATTCTCTATGCCCCGCAGCTCACGAAGGCAATAAAGGCTTTTTGTCTTGTCGGCATCATCTTCGGCTGTGTTTACGTTACATGGTACGGCTTCTTCGGCGATCAGCCCTTCATCGAGAAGGTCAAGACAATAACAGCAAGCATGATAGGCCTTGATTTTCCTTGGCATTTCAGAGGCTGGGGCGTTTTCGCCTCAATGACCATCTTCACCAACACCATGTTTGCCTACAGACGTTATGACTATAACAGCAAGCTCGGCGTTATCCTCGGCTCGATAGGCAGCGCCGCAATATTCGTCACTATCAACTGCCCGTCAATGGGTGAGGAGATGCACCTTGATTCCCCCCGCTGCATGGCTCATTGGGCGGGTGCACTCATCTTCGCATTCTGCTGCGCTGCTCCGATGGTTATCCTGCTTTTCAGCAAGGCGAGGAAAGAGAAAGGCGCGTTCCTTGCTGCCTTCATCATCTTCTGCGCCATACTTGCTACCATGCTCGTGCTGCTCATAACCGTCGGCAAGAGTGCGATAATCGAGAATATTCCGATGCAGGCGGCGTATATCCTGCTCTTCCTGCTGAATTTCACAAATATATTTGAAAAGAAAGCCGCTATAAAAGAGGCGGTCGCCGCATAAAGACAATATCTAACTCAGAAAAGGAGTCCGAAATGAACACTATAAGAACCGAATCCACAAGATTTGTCGACGAGCTCGGCAGAGAGAGGATATTTAACGGCGTTAACATCGTTGATAAGAGCGATTATAAGCCCGGTGAGCAGAAGTATGCTTACACCGTCGATGATGAGCTGCTGTCTGAATTCCGCGACAAGGGCTTCAACCTTATCCGGCTCGGGTTCACATGGGCGAAGCTTGAGCCGACCCCGGGTGATTATAATGATGAATACCTTGATGAGATCGATCGTATACTTGAGCTTTGCGAGAAATACGGAATATATGCCTATCTCGATATGCATCAGGATCTTTATTCGCCCAAGTGCAACGGCGACGGCGCGCCGGCATGGGCTACAATAACCGATCAGTATGAAGTCAAGCCCATCAAGGGCGTTTGGGCTGCCGGATATTTCTGGGGCAAATACTGCCAGAGGGCGTTTGATAATTTCTGGGCTAACCGTGAGGTGAACGGAAAGGGGCTCCAGGAATGGTATGCCGACTGCTGGGCCCATGTTGCAGAGAGATTCAAAGACAAGCCCGCTCTCTTCGGCTTCGACCTGATGAATGAGCCGTTCCCCGGCATGGCTGCGGGCAAGGCTTTCAAAAAGCTTATCCTCAAGGCTGTCAGGGTTATCCTCTTTGACCGCGAGATAAAGCAAGGCAAGCTCTTTGCTGACGCCGTTTTCTCAAAGGACAGGGTGCCCAAAGTGCTTGAGCAGATATCGTCAAGCGTCGTCAGGAAGGCGACCTCCGTGTTCGACAACTGCATCCGTGATTTCGATATAAACAAATACGCTCCGTTCCTCTCGAGAGTTACCAAGGCTATCAGAGGCGTGACCGATAAGGGCGTTATAATGCTCGATAACTGCTACTGGTCAAACACCACCGTTCCGTTCTCCGCTCCGCCGATAACCGTCGACGGCAAGAGGGAGCAGAATCAGGCGTTCGCCCCTCATGCTTATGACTTCATGGTCGATACCGAACTTTATAAGTATGCGAGCAATGAGAGAGTCAGCGGCATGTTTGCCCAGCATAAGAAGTCTCAGGACAGATTACATATGCCCGTTATCGTCGGCGAATGGGGCGGCGGCGGAGAGGGCGATGGCTGGCTGCCCCACGTCAGCTTCCTGCTTGATATGTTTGACTCCAACAAGTGGAGCAACACCTATTGGTGCTACACCGACGGCTGGCTTAAGACCCCGCTGATGAAGATATTCTCACGCCCGTACCCCAAGGCGATACCCGGCGTTATAGAATCCTATCACTGCGACGAGGATAAGAAAGTGTTCTCTCTTGCGTTCGAGAGCGAGTGCGGCGGCGATGCCGTTATCTGCGTGCCGAGAGATATCGTCTCGATCACCGTTGACGGCGCAAAGGCCGAATATTCTAAAGAAAACAGTGATGTTACCGTCAAGGTTTCGGGCGGCAGACATACTGTTGAAGTGCGTTTTAACTGAAGGGAGAAGCTATGGCTGATTCAAAAATCATAAGACAGGCTGCGTTTGAGCCTTGCGAAAAAATGCTGAAGGGCGGTCTCCACTGCCACACCACCCGTTCCGACGGCTCGGGTACTCCCGAGGAGGTCGAGCGCTATCATGCCGTCCACGGCTATGATTTTCTTGCCCTCACCGACCACAGGGTCTATAACCGCACCGATTACGCTCCCGATGCGGGGCTGCTCATAATCCCCGGCATGGAGTTCGACGCAGGGTTTGATAATGATATCGGTTTCCGCTGCTTCCACACCGTTTGCCTCGGCCCGAATGACGAGAGCAACGGTTTCGCCGACGGCGACAGATTTGAGAGCGGCAGGGTGCATGACCAGTTCGATTTCCAGCAGTATCTTGATTGGATCCACTCCAAGGGCAACATCACTTTCTATTGTCACCCCGAGTGGAGTTCAACTCCGGCGAGAAATTTTGATAAGCTCATCGGCGAATTCGCTATGGAGGTCTGGAACAGCGGCTGCGTAATGGATAACGACATGGACGTTGACGCTCCCTATTGGGATGAAATGCTCGGTCTCGGTCACAAGATTTGGGGCGTTGCTGTCGACGACGGTCACCCCATGCGTCAGCACTGCAACGGCTGGGTCATGGTCAACGCCGAGAAGAGCGACAAGGCGGTGCTTGACGCGCTTGTCAAGGGCGCGTTCTACTCCTCCTGCGGCCCTGAGATCAAGGATTTCTATGTCGAGGACGGCGTAGCTCATGTCGAATGCTCACCCTGCGCCAAGATCCGCTTCCACGCCGACCGCCACCCGACCCGTATAGTTAAGGCTGATGACGGCAGACTTATAACTCACGCCGAGCGTGATCTCAGAGACGATTACAGCTATATCCGCGCGACCGTCGTTGATGTCGACGGCAAAATGGCGTGGACAAATCCCATATATGTAAAATAACAGACCATAATAAAATTTCGGGGCTGCGGTAA
>ENA-OOXJ01000596-OOXJ01000596.1-human-gut-metagenome-genome-assembly--contig:-NODE-596-length-29104-cov-2.114049_pt1 | contig 29104 bp, 35 predicted proteins | sample MGYA00241587_ERZ501343 | MGnify/ENA primary metagenome ERZ501343 (study PRJEB25962, sample SAMEA2042918) | human gut metagenome | biome: human gut; feature: human-associated habitat; material: faeces... | reverse complement strand
ATCAACAGCATTGTCCATCTTTGCATTCGGGAAGATGATACGCATCAGCTTCTTATTCGCCTTATCGCAGGGATTGTAGCAGAATGCCTCAATCACGAACTCGCCCTCGGTAGAGAACTTATCGGCGCTATCATTGATAGCAATGCCCTCCTCGCTCTCGTACTGATACTTCACAACAAAGCGGTCGCCAGCCTTCAGGCTTGCGCCAGTGGGTAGAGTGACCTCAGTACCAGAAACAGAAAACTGAGACTCGGCGGTCTCACCCAGCTCAAAGGTCTTCAGTGCATTACCCTGACCATCGACCAGATCGATGTACTTAAAGGGGGCATTTGCAACAGCAGCCTTTGGGGTATGAGTCAGAGTCAGCTTCTGGCCGTCAGCAGAAGTCAGATACTCAACAGTGGTAAAGACCTGCTTTGCTGTAGAAGAAGCAACCTCCTTCTTAGAGCCCATCTGCTCTGCCAGAGCACCCAGATGCATCAGAGCATTAGACCAATCTGCCTCTGCAGTCTTGCTCTTGTCGAATGCCATGATGTTAACGCCCTGTGCATCCTGAGCATAAACAGTCTCGCCGCCCAGAGTCAGCTTGAAATCCTTAACCTGATTCATGGTCCACAGACGCTTGCCATTCAGGTCATACTCGTGAATGCGATGAACGCGGTCAATAACGACCTCATTGAAATTAAAATCGCTCATAATATTCTTCCTTTCAATTTATTTGGATAAAATAAAAGAGCAAGGCCAATCAATCAACCTTGCTCGTCCAATCCAGTTGTGCTTTTGGAATTTTTCCAAATTCCACGGTGCCAGCGTAAACGCCATGCATCGTATTGTCGTAACTTTTTATTTGCTGAATCTTTCTTACATGATTCATGAATACACTCATAGGGTAATCCATAGCCTTGAAGTAATCCGCTTTAAAGCCAGATGAGCACGCCATCGAGAGCACAAGCTCTGCAAGATGTGGTTCATAATGCTTTATCTTTTGATACTCCAAATTATCTCTGGCTTCCTCTATCAATGCAATTCTTGTTGGTTCGTCAGCAGCAAATTCAGAATGCTTTTCAATTCCATTTGCGGCACACAAGTACTGAGAAATTGTTTCATACACTACATGGTCAATACGAGTATCCGTAAATCTGTTGTGCAAGACAATCTCACCACTTATATTATCTTTTGCCATCATAAATCCAGAAGTGTCCATATCGCCAAGCAAAATAGACATATCCTGATTTTTATTTCCTATAAAAAGTTGCCGAAACATTTCAAAATCCGAAACCTTCTGCCAATCAACCCCAACAGAGTCAAGCTGTGCTTTATAATCGCTTGATGTAGAACAGAATAAGTAAACCAACTGAAAATACTTTTGCTCACCATAATCGATAATATCACCGACAGACGGCATGTGAATCGTAATTTTGTCATTGATTTTGAAATCTCTTCCACGCATCAAACTTGGCTCATACAGTTCTCGAAGTTCCATCAACTACACCCCACAAGGTCATCCAGATCCTGCGTCTTGAACGTCATGATTCTCACACGATGGTGTAAATCCATGTTATCCTCGATGTTGGATGTAATTTTAAGTTGCTTGATTCCAAAAATTGTACTGCCGTGTAGTTCTTTTTCTACAAGTCCACTCAAATAGTCAACTCGTGTTGCACCGCCATGACCTTTCATCTTCATCAACGCTTGGTTTACAATAACCCACACAGTAAGAGTGAAGTTTTCATACCAGTCATTGACATTGCTACGATCAGTCATATTTACCTTAAAACAAATATAGCTGTGTGCTGCCTCAATCGTGTCTGGAATATGAAAGTATGGAAAGATGTAGGTGTAAATCGCCTCGTCAGGCTCTTCAATATCGTCATTACCCATTGCTTCAACAAGTCCTTCCGTGTTGACCAGCTTTAAAGCCAATTTGTTTTTGTAATCAGTAATCAATTCACTCGTTGTCACAGCAAACTCACCACCCTACATTCAATAGATGTATTTGCCGTACCATCTGCATTTGTCAGAGAAATCCTAACAGTTGCGCCATCCATGATATTATTATTCAAAATACGAATTTTAAAAGAACCATCGGCAGCAACCTGCGTCTCAACGAATTCCTTGAATTCATCAAGGCATTTTGTACTCCATACAGAAGTCTCGGCAACTTCCTCACCAGCAATCGAAGTAAACACAGGTGTGAACTTTTTCCAAGAGCCACCCACGCGGGCCTCAGCCTTGCCAGCATATTTAATAGTAGCTATAATCTGAGAATCCGTATCGGGCGTATCAGTCTTGTTGGGCTCAAAGTAGTCACAAATCATCTTCTCGGCATTGTCGGTCTTGCTGTTATACTGATCCTGCCGGATATTCAACACAAGGAACCCCTGTGTCTTACCATGCAGTTCGTAACGCTCTGTACTCTGATCAACAGAAGTCGTAACATACGTTTTCGGCTCGCCATTGATGATTTCCAACATAAAACGCTTATCAAGGTCAATCAGTGCAGTCTCGTCATCAAAAGGCATCTGCACCTTATACTCACGTTGACTCAATGAAGTCATAACAAGTTCCTTATTGTTTGCGTAATAAGGCTTACTCAGCGTTGCCCAACGAGAGACAATTTCGCCAGTAATCGGATTCTGCCACTGAATCTGACGGTTACACAACTCCATTTTGCCACGAAGAAAAATCTCATCATTTGGCTCGATTTCAGTGACCAGCCATTTACAGTTGTAACAATCAACAATGTCACCAAGGTTTAAAGAATCACCCGGGTAAGCCCAGATTTTCTTTTCCTTAGCAATACTGTTACTGCGACTGACGACCAACTTCTGAGGCAAACCATTTACAAGAGTGTCGTCCTCATAGTCAACACTGTCCTTAAAATGTGCAGCAAAGTCACGCTTTGCAAAAGCAATTTTTACATCCTTTTTGTTAGACATCTTTGCGGCACCGCCGACAGCTCGTGCCCTCGTATAAAAATCCATCGGTATACCTCCTTACTCAGAGTAGGAAGCGTATGTATCATAGTCGATGGTCTTACGCTTGCGAGTCGAGCGGTCTTTTGCCATATAGTTGTCTAGCATTGTCATATTCTCCTCGTGGATGTCTTTTACAAGGGCACGAATACTCGCACGCTCATTAGCAGGGGAGAACACCTGTAAACTTGTAGGAAGGTCTTGTGCACTGAATGCTTTCAACTTTCCAAACTCCCGTTTGAAATGCTGCTCCAGCATCAGGTGTGCAAGCATATCAATTTCGTCGTATGTAAGGTCTGAATTGAATTCCTCTAGCTCAGAATCATAATCATCAAAGCTAAAATTCTCTTCAGGCTCAATATTTCTGGTAATCACAGAAAGTGACTCCATCAAATAACTTTTTGCACGGTCATGTACAAGATCTCGCACTTCATTCTCGGTTAAGTCGAAATACTGAAAGAAATTACTATCAGTTTCAACCAGCTCGTAGAACTTGTCGTATATTTCCGAAAATGCGGTCACACTATCCCTCCAATCTTACTCGGCGGGAACGACCTCCGCCTTTTCTGCCTCTGCCCTCTTACGGCCACGCTTAACAGTAGTCTTTTCTACAGAATTATCCGTGGAAACAGCCTGTGCGCCAGCCATCATAGATTGCATCTGTGCCATCATAGCCTGCATCTGCTTCTGCATTTCAGCCATCTGATTCTTTGCAGTCTCAAGTTCTGCCTGAACATCAGCAGGGGCAGACTTAGCTGCAGGCACAACAGACAGTTCACTGTTACGCTTGCCAGCACGCAACTCCTTATAACGCTCATCAATCAGACGCTTGACCTTAGTAGACAGGTCTTCACCGGCATTGGTCATACGATAAAAGCGACCACGGATACGCTCAAACTGAGCACCATCCTTAATGTCAATCATACGCTGAAGATTCTCGACAGTTGGATTCAGAATCGCATCATCGATATCCTCAATGAATAGAACATCGTCACCCTTAATGCCAATAGCCTTAAAGATTTCATTCTGCTCTTCAGGGCGAAAACGCAGAACACCATTCTTGAACGCAGAACAAGTACTGTTCATATACATGATCTCCTCCGGCGGAATAGGAATCACACAAGGCTCTTCCACACTACCGGGCTCGAAAGTATAGCCCTTACCGTTCAGTGACGAAATGGTAACCACGTTATCGTCGCAGTTCAGAACGTCAATAAACTTCTTTTCCATCACGGAACTCATAATTTGTCTCCTTTTCTATAAAAGCGGAGACCGCAAAGTCTCCGCCCAGATTTGTCTTTGGTAAAAAATTACTGCAGAACAATCTTAGCAACACGCTCGATATGGTCAATGCTGTAGCCGAAGGTGAAGTCCTTGACCATCAGATGGATCTTTTCGTTGTTGTTGTCGTGATCCTCGTAAGTATGAGTCTCACCCTTCATGTCAAGGCGCCCGATACGACCGGCAATACCATAAATTCTGCGATCCGGGATCAGCAGGGAACCATCACCCAGCTTCTTGGCAGAGCTAATACCAGTGATAGCAACACCATCGTAAGTCTTAACCAGACCATAACGGTTAAACTCATCCTTAGCTGCGTCAGACAGATACTCAGCGTAACCGGTCATACGACGCATCTTAGCACAATACTTCATCAGGCTGACAGTGAAGGGATTACCACCATCGGCATACTCATTCAGATACAGAGCCAGAGCGTCCATATCCTGCATAGTGGGCTCCTTACCCTGTGCATCGATCTTCTGCTCGCCACCAGTGATAGCGTCATCAACCATGCTGAAGATGTCATAGAACATCTGGTTCTTCAGAGCCTCAGTCATAAAGGTAGTCAGAGTTGCCACACTCTTCCAAGCATTACGTCTTACTTCCACAAAGCTAAGATCAGCCTCGATCTGCTTATTACGCCAGACGGGCTTAATGGTCTCGTAGTGCAGGTAAGACTTCGGCACGTTGCCGCCCTTAGCTGCATCATAAGCCTTCAGAGTATTCTTAACAGTACGACCTGCCTCGTAGTCATCAAACTCACCAACATTACCACGCTCAAACATGGAGTCCAGCAGCTCGTCAGGTGCACCATACAGCTCATCAGTCACGGTGCGGTTAACAAACTGAGCAATCTCTTTGTTGGGGTCACCCTTGTCAATCAGCTCCTCAACATGAGCGCCAACAACCTCAGCAATTTCCTTGTCCTCGGCATCCATAGCGCGATTGTACTGAGTCTTCTCAGCAACTTCATAAACACGACCAGGCTGCTTCATCAGCTCGGCCACTTCAATATTCAGTGCCATAATTCATTTCCTTTCTCTTCGCGCAAAATAAAAAGAGCTACCGCCAAAAGACGATAGCCTTAAATTTCACGTATCATATTCAAGATTTTTCTCTCAATCAAGCAACAGTCTTTGCTTCTGGCAGCACACTGATCATAATCAGCTTGTGGCCGTTGTCATCCATCACACCAGCAAACTCAAAGCGAGAAGTACCAGTGGTAGCAACCTGCCACTTACCGTCAGTGTTGACCTCCAGCAGCTTGCCGATATTGGTATCCTGTGCATCGCCATCCTTGTACTGGTCGGTGCCGTACAGCTCGCCAGCATACAGAGGAACGCGCTTCACCAGCACACCTGCCTCAATCTCGGTGACCATCTTATCATAGTCATCAAAATTAGTCTGGCTTGCATAGATGCCCTCCGGGACAAACTCATGGGCAACCATCTCGATGCCCTCAGCGGTAGCCGCGTCAGGGAACTTAACCTGACCAACCTTGTGGTCAACCTGAACACCCATACCGGTGACCATAGCGACCTTTGCGGCATAATTAGCGGGAATATTCTTCGCGCCGTTCACCATCAGTTCACGAATCATAATATTTTTCCTTTCTCTCAAATGTTATTACTTACCCAAATATTCCCGCCATGCGTCACGCTTGTTAGCGTTAGTGGTGTTATACTTGGTTTCATTCAAATTCAGCTTGACACTCTCAGACTTATGTACCTCAGAGGTCTCAATCTTCTTTTCAGCAGAAGCCTTCTTGGCAGCTTCAACGCAACGCTCGGCAATCGCACTCTTAATGCCGGTCTCGTCCAAATTCTCAATCAGACTTGCGTAATTGCCACCCTCGGAAACTTCAGCTTCAGTAATCATCTTGCTGGAGATTGCGTACTGACGCAGATCCTCCTTTTTTTGTGCAAGCTCTGCAGCCGCCTTTTCTGCCTCTGCCTTCTCAGCCTGGTCCTTATACGGAGCCAGAGAAGCAACCTCTTCCTTTGCACTCTGCAATTCAGTATTCAGACTTGCAATAGTGTTATTCAACTCCGCAATCTTGGTATTGACATCAGAAATAGAAACGGTCAAAGTGATATTCTGCGGCTCACCAAGAGAAACCTCGTTGCCCTCAACGGTGTAAGAGAACATGATGTAATCCAAATCGTTCATACAACGACCGAATTTCTTACACCAGATAGTGTGATCTTCGGGGAACACTTCGGCCAGATACATATCTGAATTAAACTTCACAACAGCCTCATTCAGCTTCTCGTACAGGTCATGACCAGTCAGACTGGAAGTCTCTGGAGTGGGATCAGGCTCACCAGCAGGTTCAGTGCCAGTTTCAGGCTCGGTCGGTGGAGGAGTTTCACCGCCTTCCTCGGAAGTTTGAACATCAGGCTCTGCCGGAGTAGTGGGCTCAGTAGCAAGTGCTGCGTCAGGCTCGCCAACGGGAGTCTGCTCTGCCTGCTCAGGCTTAGTGGACTCGACCTGTGCGGTCTGAGTCTCCTTGTCCTTATTCAGTTCCAAATTTTTTGCCTCCTTTTCATTAGATTCTATATTTGAAATCTCTTTTGTGTCCTCGATATAGGCATTTGCCAATTCAAGACCAAAATCGGTTTCAGCGACTTCAAGCAGTTTAGAGCACTTATATGCCGGCTCAACATTTGCACCAAGTAAGCAATGTGCAGTAAACACACCATCGTCAATGATTTTTGCCATGCGACCACCCACAATTCCCTTATGAGCTTTTAGCACATCAATTTCCCAACTGGTATTTAACGTGCCGCTCTCAATACGGCGCAGAATCGTCGCACAAGCCTTTGGATATCGCTTCCAGATCTTACAAGAGGCAACAATAAAGTCGGTATCGTCAATTTTCTCGATACCGACTGACTGAAAACTACCGAATGCATCAGTGTCAAATTCAGCAGTTTTGTATTCATTGCCATCATCGTCTTTTCTGGTAACGACTTTCATATTGTGACCGGAAAAATCCAGTTCACCCTTTGGAGCTACGACCAACTTGCCAACAAGCGGGTTGCCAACCAGTGTGCTCATCCAGCTTTCAATGGTGTCACGGTTCAAAGCAACCTGATTCCCATTTACTGAGAAATCACAGATGACGAACTTGGCAAGATAGTGGTCTGGATGCTCCGTAATCTCAGAGCAACAGATGTTTCTACTATAGAAATACTCCTTACTCATCGTTCATCACCTCACTTACTATCTTCATTTCTCTGCTGGTCATAAATTTGTTTTTCAGTTTCCTCGCCCTTTGGACGGCCTGTCTTTTTATCACTGTCACCACCACCGCCGGAACTACCGGTCGATGTATAAGAGGTCTGGCGAGCCACAAATACATCGTCATAACCTTCCTCGGTTTCAGCCTGACGCTTGCGTAGTTCGTCCTCAGCATGAAGTCCCATATACTCGTAAGCAGTCTTGTAAGAACAGTTCAAAGTGGTGAACAGGAACTGAGCAATCGCCTTCTTCATCTCCATACCCATCATTTCAGTAGTAGAGACCTTTACATCAGGGCAGTACATTGGGTCTACACCTGCATCTTCGAGACGAATGCGATACCATCGCTTTAATACATCTTCAATCTGTTCTGCAATCTTGCCAATGTTCTTCATCAGCTGGTCAAGAGACACTTTTGCAGTTGAAACAGTCTGCTGACCATCAGTATTCAAGAAACTGATACCCAAAGCTGCCATCTCTCGATTGCGATACTGCTTAACAGTCTCGATGTTTGTCATCTCAACCTTCGGCTCAACATACTTGATATCCTTAACATAAGGAGCGGTCGTTACCAACACAGTATTCTGCTTCCATGCACGCAACAGATTGTCATGTGCCGTCACCTGTTCAGAGAACCCCTTCTTGTCGTTGTTTGGCCCCATCAACGCAGGGTCAAGTTGCTGCCAGATGATTTTCTTTGCCTTTGCCTTAGCATTTACACGGTCTGAAGTATCAAAGGTCTCAAGCATCAATGCCGGACGCAAGGCGCGGAACAGGGGAGAGACACCATATTTCTGCCCCATGTTGCCAATACGAATCACGCCACAATGGTCAACATCTAATTTTGCGTATGTATCACCATTCTTAAACGCCTGATACACCTCATCTGGATAGTTGTTTTGAATTTCAGTTTCCTGATTTTCAAAGAATAGTGCTTTATTCTTCTTATCCTTCAGCATAGATTTACTCAAAGCGGACTTCAGCTTAGACATATTGATAAGCACAACAGGTTGTCCATTTGATAAGTAATCACTTATCTCAGCAATACCAAGAGGGTAGTAGTCTACAATGTAGTTCTCATCCTTCTGACGCAGATATGTAATATAAGTGCCCTCTGCATAAGTCATCGGAATGGCAGCACGCAGCAGACTTCGCACGTTGATTTGTGCGTTGAAATCATCAATCACCTCACGGGCGTAATTTACCTGTTTTGTCTTATTACGCTGCTCAGGGAACTGCGCGAAACTGCATTTGAACTCCGTATTAACATTCGCCTCAATCGCATCATAAGTAATGCCAATCAGGTCATCTTTATTGATGTAATTACGAATGATTCCATTTACCGTCTGCACATTCGTCAGGCTTGACTGTAACCCTCGTGCAAGTTCATCAATTCGGTCAACTGTCAGTGTCTCAGAGGAGGCTGAAATTTTCAGGTATGTACTATACTGTTTGTTTTCAGGGTCATAAGACGCAACTGCATTTCGGATAACGTTATTCATTCTCTCTTCTGATAACTCATTCAAAGAGGTAATAACAACAGCACCATCATCTGTCTGTGAAGCAGTCACGACATCAAAATCTTCCTTTTTCTTTCTTGCCACATTTTCACCCCCTCTGCTTAGAAGTCAATGTTAGAAATACAAATCGGCGGAGCAGTCATTGTCTCCACCGCAGACTGGCGCACTTTATCCTTACGACGTAATTCATATAGACGATGAGCTAAAAGCACAAGTGTGTATGCACGATCATCATGCATCTTATGGATTCGGTCTGGTGGAAGAGCATAAGTGACCGTAGTGTTTTCTGAATTTGTAGTTTTTTGCATACTCGTAATCTCATTTTTCATGAGATCGATATTGACCCATGTGGTTTGTTCTTCCAAAGAGAGTTCATGAGTCTTTAAAATTTCCTGACCGGTTGTTTTATCTACGCCATCAGTGACTTGAACGTAATCACCGCCATTGTACTCAAGAGGGAAGTGGATGACACCAAGATTCATCAACTCAATAAGCTCTTCAAACATGACGGAACGGAATTTACGCGGACTAATCAAACGTAATTTATCTACGGCGTCTGGATAACGAGCGTCGTACCCCTCATAAAGCTCATGGTTTGCATCAATAAATCCACGATGTTCTGTGCCAGATTTATCAGTCCAATTATTAAGCAGACCATCCGCATAAGTAGAAGTACCGCCGCCACCGGCACCCTGGTCAACCATCAAAGTATCAATGTATTCGTAATCTGGATTTTGACCGTTATAGTGAAGAATAATGTCTCGTAATTCATCAATCTGTCGATTAGAATCCATCTTATATTTTTTCGCATTTGCCAAATCAACCATATTTACACAGTTGATAATATCCCCGCACATACCATTCTCAGGGTCATTATAAATACGCATAACTGATACAATAGAGTTATCCATAGTACGAGCAGGGTCAAAAGCAATCACATACTTGTATTGCTTGTCCCAATATAGCTGCGGTAGGTATTTACGCTCATTACGTCGCACCGTGCCCCACTTGACAATTTGATTCACTCCACCATCTCGCTCTGGAACATTAAAATATTCCCTGCGTGCTTTAGACGCATTGCTTTTAAGAGCAGCTTCCACTTTATCTCTTGTCAACAAAGCCTTGTATGGTTTACCATTCATATAGACCTGAATCGCAACATCGCAAATCATGTCGCAAACAAAATAATCACGGTCACCGGCAATCATACGTTTTGCAAAATTCTTATAATAACGATAGAATAGTTTGTCCATCGTATCCTGACTCGAAGCATACACAAGCTGAGTAGGAACCTTGCGCGGTTGTGTCTCGGGATTATAGCTGTCGTCTGTATCAGTCACGAAGTCTGTATTCTGAGTTGCAAATGCTTCACAGACAACAATCAATTCGTCAGCACAAAACGCTGCCTCATCAAAAAACACAAGACTGGCACGGCGACTTCTTGCACTATCCGGGTTGGAGTTCAGTGTACTAATGGAACTACCATTATAAAATTCAACAACATACCCGGCGGGATTATGACTAAAACCACTCTTATTCGTCGCAGATTTTTTCGTTTCCTTCTCTGCAATATCTTGCAGACTACGGATAGACGCTGCCGTCTTGCCAGCGCGAGTAACAATTTCTTCGATTTTATTAAAAGTTTCTGAATGTATTTAATGTACATCGCAACTGTACATTGCCGCATAAACGACCACACAATTTCTTGTCGTGAATAGACTATTTCATCATCCAAAATAAATTTGGAGCTTGATTTTTCCTCCGCCATAAGCTTGCGGTTTTACTCTCCCACAAGGAGATAGTCGTTGAACCTCATCCTGTCATATAGACGTTACGGGTGGTGGCTGCATGAACATGGATTATTACGAGCCTTAGCACGTCATAAGACGCTTTTATTTCAGCATAACTCATCTCTACGTTTTTTCTGCTTTCGCACATTTACGTTTACCGTTTCCGGTTCCGCTTTAGTGTAGAGCTTTACCAATTACCTGCAATTAACCAAGAAGCACACACACATCTCTGTATATGTGAGGCAACTTACCTTGCTCTGATCACCGACACTACTTACAATATAAATAGCTTGGTTTTCATACAACATAGCCTTCAGTAGAATAAAAACTGAACCTACAAAAGACTTACCAAAATTTCGACTACACGCCCAAAGAACATGACTTGCGTTCCAGCTTTGTTCTAGCATATATGCCTGAGCGTCAAATAGTTGGATACCTAACAAATCTCTGGCGGCAATAACAGGATTGCGCCGATAGAATGCAATCGTTGCCGCATCACACTCATAAATCTTACGTTTTACGGCTGTGATAATAGGCGCTCTTTGCTTCATTCTCATACGGCATCACCATCCGTATCTTTTGCGCTTGCGTCAATACCGGCATCTTCCAACAGCTCTTTGAGCCGCTGATTCTCGATAAGAGACAGTCTGTATTTTTCCTTAGCGTCATCACTTTCTTTCTGGAACTTATCAATCAATTCTCTCTGTGTATCAAAAATTTCCTGCATGTCGTTTTCGTCAAAGAAAGCATTTTCCTTGATTGCCTTAACGCTCATATCTGCCGCCCATTGAGTGCCCGGAGACCGTAACTGGTCGTAGAAGTTTGCTTCTGCGCCAGCAATATCCTTTTCACGCATATCCTTCATCAAGAATGTAAGAGTATTACGTCCGGCATCCTTATTGGAACGGTTCTTGACAGAGATCTCATTTTCCTTAGCAATCTTATCGTTATTAGAAACCAACTTGACCTTAATATCATTCAGACTCTTGATTGCTTCAGCCGAGTTCATTGGGTTTAAGCGGGCAATCTGCAAGTCGATTTGACGTATCTGGTTATTGTTGTTCACGACCTGAACAATTTGGGATAGCTTGAACGGGTCATCCTCAATACCATCCTCAAAATACTTGATGAGTTCACTGAACAAATAGCGACGGTCACCCTCGTTATAACCATCAAATGGGTCATACCCAACAACAGAAATACAATCATCCTTTGCTTGAATCTCTGCCTTCGACCACTTCTGTTCCTTCTCTTCCTGTAAATCGAGAGCGTTTTTATTTAACTCGCCATTTACAAGAGTGTTAGAGAAAGTTTGAAATTGATAGTTTCGAGCGTTTCCGATGATCCGAAGTAGCAAACCCATTGTTACGCGACCGTTGTTTTGACTAATTGAATCAAAAAGTGAATTATAAAATGGTACGTCTAAAACATGAGACATGATAATACAGGCTGTACGGTCACTTCCAAATTTACGAGAATATTCATCAAACATCTCGTTCACACAATCCTTACAAATAGGCGCGTAACAATCATTTGCTTTCCACAAACTTGAATATGTAATTTTATAAAAGTGACCAACTGCCACGTCATATTCTTTTCCACAACGTAGGCATTTAAAAGTCTTCTTGTTTTCTGTTCCATCAAGAATAATATCTTGGTCTATAACTTTTTTCTTACGCGGCATTTAGTCACCTCTTTTCATTCAAAAATAAAAGCCGTAGAACGTGCGCACATCCTACGGCAGCAAATACACCCTCTAATGTGCTTGCGTAGCAGAGGCCGAGAGTGTTTCCTTCTATAAAAGACCTATCATGATACGCATCGTCGAGAGGCTTAATAGGTTCTGTTCTTAAAAACGTCCCTCACATGGTACACACTGTAAGTAGGCGAGTGAGAGACTAATCATCTATGTGAGCTTGCTATGTTCACGACATTTATGTCGGTAACATACCGCGCCCTGCCAGCGAACCGGCATAATAATCAAAATAAACCTACCGCCAGAGGGAGTAGAAAACTGACGGCAGGCTTGCAAAAGGGGATGCTGGGTACAGAGGGTGGATTCGAACCACCGACCTTCTGGGTATGAACCAGACGAGCTACCTGACTGCTCCACTCTGCGTTGTATGTGCCTAAGTGTCGCCTATTTCGCAATCGTGTGCGCACCACAGGTTGATCATAGTTTGACTTCGGACTTGTCTCCAACCGCGAATTGGAGACCATTTTGTTGGTAGGTTGAGTAAGATTCGAACTTACAACGTTTCTAATGTCACGGAGTTACAGTCCGCTGCCTTCACCGTTCGGCACACCAACCTAAATAAAACCTACCTTTTAGCCGGTGGTAGGGAACCGGTTTTAATTACAAACCCTCCGGGAGAAGGACACGACATCAGGAGGATTCGAACCTCCGGTGCCTTACGGCACAAATGGGTTCAGGCCATTCGCAATAAACCAAACTCTGCCATGATGCCATAATAGCCCCACTTTCCATATATTGCTGCTTCTTGTTTTCGAAGAGTAGGGAGTAGCAATATAGTCATGGAGATGGAAGGACTCGAACCCTCGGCCTCTCAGGTTGATCAGTTTCCCGCGCTCTAGCCACTGAGCTACACCCCCATATAAACAAGCATCCATCAAGCTATCCGAGCTAAGTTGAATTGTTCTCGTGTTGATAAAACGCTTGGGCTTGTTTATAGTCGGAGCCACGACAATATGCCGCATTTTACATCTTCGACACGATGGAATGAAACCTACGACACTGCATATATCGCAAATCATTCTGGAAACAAGCATTCACCTTATCTCCCCGGTGCGGGCGCAGTGTCCGGTAGAACACCAGTTTGTGAGCGAAGTGCAGACATTCGTTCCATAAAACGCTTGTTTTAGACTTTTAAATTGCGCACTAACACGGCGCGACGCGAATAGCTTATCATTTCGTTCCAAAGAACTACTTTGCATCCAACCATCCGTAGATTGAGTTGGTCTAGGCGGTCGCAGCTATTGACCGCACAGCTTGGAGCCACCTGTAGGAATCAAACCTACGACATATGTGGTACGAACACATTATTCTATCTACTGAATTAAAGTGGCATGGAGCCAGTGACATGACTTGAACATGCGAAATCCATAAAGGCATCGGGATTACAAAACCCGCGTTCTACCAACTGAACTACACTGGCACAATAAGCTGGAGCAATCACTCCAGCCCATAGAAAAGGAGACAATCAATTATGTCCCAAGCAGACCTTATGGTCGTACTTCTTTTTTAATTACCCACTTATTGGTAGGGTGTCACCGCTTTTAATTCAAACGCACAATATGCGTTTTGCTCTCAATCAACTTTCCATCCTTGTCTTGATAGACAACAATGAAACCCTCTCGCTGCGGAGTAGTCAGTTTACCATCTGCATACTCCATTTTTGAAGTATCACAGCAACAGCCCTGCTCATATAGATTATACTTTCCAACAGAATAAGAACCGACACGATGTACATGACTCATCACAAGCGAAGAGAACTGAATATCAGCGTCCTGGAAATAACGCAATGCTTTCTCTGTCGTCTTCATAATACCTGAAGAATACGCCATTGGATGGCAAAAGACCGTTTCTCCTACAACGCTATACCAGCTATCGTTGTAAACAATCTCAATACCTTCAGTCTTAAATACCTCAATCAAAGGGTCGTAATGTACCTTTGTATGAAGCTCCTTATTGTAATGGTTAAAGCCATCTACAAGGATAAGTTCAAGCGCGGTCTTCGGCATTAAGGCAAGAAGATCCTCATCGATGTTCTTGGCAAGATAATTCTGAAAACGAATATCATGATTGCCGTAATTGACTACAACCTTCTTAGGTTGAAGCATTTCAATTAAGTCAATCAGATACTGTCTAGCTAACAGAATTTCCTCCATTGGACTTTGCCGATACACACGCGAAAAACGCGACAGGGCAGCGGCATCAACGCAATCTCCGTTTACCTGAAGGATATCAACCTTACCAGCGTACTCGCTGAAAGTCTCAATGGGCTTCTGGAATGGAATATGTAGGTCGGAAATAGACAGAATACAGGTTCCAATATCTCTATTAGATAAAGACTCCTGATACTGCATACCCGCACGGAATGCCTTAAAACGCTTGCGATATGAGCACTCACCAAAATTCTTACCCAACTCATCATTGAGTACCTTGGCTGCGCCATCCCAAGTCAACTCTCTAGCCAGAACGGCATTCCCGATTCTTACAAAGAAGTCATCGCTCGTTTCTTCTGGCTGTTTATTATAGCAACCCATTGGTATCAAGCCGGGTCGCCCAGCAGCTCATCAGAGGTGGAGATATTGATAGTAACACCCTCAATACCATCCCACTTTGCCAGAGCTTCCTTCAGATTGAAGACGTTCTCACCGTCCTTGGTAATCTCGGTGATAGTGCCTTCAGCAGTATCAATAATAGCGTTCTTAAAAACAACACTCTTCTTAGCAACCATAATTCTTATTCTCCCTTATATTTTATTTCAAAATTTAATCCACAGGCATTTCATCAGCCCACTGGCTGATCCAACCACGGTGGTTTGTAGTCAACTGACATACGGCTACGCGGTCATGCTTCGCAAAATGTTGGAGGCAACGCATAAAGCCAGAGTCAGAAGGTTTATCAAGATCACACTGTAAATCATGACCAATAATAATCAACTTTACCTTTTCGCCATCACTACCATCGCAACGAGAAATAGTCTTCTGTAACTCTTTAGGAGTATAATTCTGGCTCTCGTCCAACAAAATAATACCACTCAGGTTCGTGCCACGAAGGAAAGTATGAGTTAGACAAGAAATATAACCAGTGCCATTCTTCTGATTCACCATAGACTCGTCGTTGATAACCTTATTAGGGTCAACGTTGCATTTAATCAGAGCCTGATAAAAAGGTTCAAAGAAAACTTCCGATTTTTCCGTAATAGATCCAGGAAGATAGCCTTGACGCTTCTCGCCATAACTAGACACGACGTAAGTCAGTTTATCAAAATAGCCAGCCTGAACAAGCAGATTTGCAGTCGCAGTCGCAATAAGCGTCTTGCCGGAACCGGCAGCAGCGTTGCAGATCACAACATCAATGTTTGGATTCCAAATTGCATCACGAAACACACGCTGTTCAGGGTCCAAAGAAATGCCGTAAAAACCATACTGATCAGGATCAGTAATCTTCTCCATAGGAATCTCAGTGGGAATCTTTCTCTTAGCCATATATTACAACTCTCCCTTAATTGAACTCATCCACATTATCGCAAATCTTATCTACGATACCAAAGTTGACCTGCTCATTAGCATCCAGATACCAATCCTTAGCCTTATTCTTAGTCATGGTCTTCTTATCAATAGTAGAGTGAGCCATAATATACTCACGCATCTTCACGACCTGCTTCTCGTAATAGTCCATAGCCATCTTAGACTGCTCGAAAGTACCCTGAGTGCCGCCAGAGCCACTGTGAATCAGCGCGGTAGAGTGAGGCAGAGCAAAGCGCTTCTGACCAGACAACAGCATCACAAGAGCAGCACTCATTGCGATACCTGCGTTGATCGTCCAAACAGGAGTCTTACTCAGCGCAACAACATCAATAAAGCTAAACATTGCGTCTAGCTCTCCACCGTAGCTGTAAATAAACAGCTTAATAGGCTTACGCTGCTCAACAGGAGTGTCCTTATCAATACGGTTGTACTGCAGAATCTTGCGCTCAATTTCAATCAAAGACTGGTCAATCTCAAAGTCAATAAAGAAGATGCGATCCTTCTCGTCAACGTAGAAGTTCATCATCTCAGGAGAGGGAAGACCACCACCATTCATCAGGTTAGTGATCTCCTCGGGAAGCTGAATTTCAAAATCCAAAGTCTGTACCTCGTTCTTTCATAAATTAGTCTCGAATGCCGCGTTTGGCACGCTCGACAATTTCACGAGCTTCAATATTAAACGGAATCAGTTCCAGATAACGAACAGATTCCTCAATAAATCGCTTGTGTCGAGTTTTTGCAATGAAAACCTTCGGATAAACCTTACGAATTTCCTTTGCTTCTGCTTTGGTAATCTCAATCATTTAGGTAAAACACCCTTTCAAAATAAAATAGGTAGGAAGAAAACAAGCGTCCTCGCTCTCTCCCTACCATAACTTTCCACACTATGTTTTACTCTATATATGTAAAATTATAACGTATCTACGTTGAAATATCACGCTTTTTCACATTTCATAAATCAAACATTTTTCTATTTTGTGCGGTTTTCTCGATGTTTACGTTTTTAGCGCACTTACGACAGTATTTTTGTCTGCGTCCGGTGCGAGCAACCATCTTTCCGCAACAATCACACTTGATGTATTCTTTCCCACAATACTGGCTCCACAGAATGCCAGCATTCTCAAAATCGTCCACGAAAATCTCATGAGGAGAGTCCGGCTCCGCAATCAAAACATGGATATTCAAGTTGTCAATCTTTTTCAAGCTGGCAAACCCAATAAAGCCAAGATTATGTAACTCGCAAATCATCTCGTTCTGTTTCTTCTCATTCACGGATACGTTTGCCATTCTGAAGATGTCAGCCGTATCTTCCGTAATCCAGTAGTTGCACTTTTCATTAACGGCAATATGGTATTTTGCCAAACACAGCATCGTGAACATCAGGCGTTGCATCTGCTTGCTTTCAAGTGCTTGAATCTTCTCTACCTCAGCCTTCGTAATGCACACACCATCAAGTTCGACCATAGGACGACCTTTAGCAGAAGCAATCGCTTTATCAATCAATTCTCTATCCAGAACTTTGTTGTACCCTTCAAAATGACGCAGCATATACTCGTTAAGCTTTTCTCTTACGTCATCCTTTGAGTATCCCTTATAGAAATAATACTTCGCTACATAATGCAAAACATGCCCCGCTTTCTTCCAAGGCACATCCTTCTCTAGCCACTCTTCAGCGTAAAGAACTTCATTCAATACAATCATCCGCATCCTCCTTGCTATTCATGTTAACCAACACATCCTTGAAACGCTTGCCATCATACTTAATATCGCCATTTTCATCCTGCACAAGAGAATGCACCATACCATTATGGTGTTCCAATAAGCGTTTAATCAAAGTATCATGAAACAACTCCCAGACGATTGCAATACTGGATGCATTCTTTTTACAAAGATCAAGCAGAATGTCGCAAAGCACATCGTCATTAGAACACTTGTCATGAAGATTGCGGAACATACTTTCCTGATACAGCGCAATGCGCTCCTTGCGATCTGCGCCGGTTTCTTTATTATTGTTTCCGTTGCCAGAATGGATTGCGTTACCACGAGCAAACCTCAAGTAATCCTTAAAAATAGAGCGGATACCATAGTATTGAGAATTGGTGTACTCAACGCCAGACTTGAGCGAGTCGTAATCAAACTTGCGCCTTATCTTGAGTTCTTCTTCAAAATCTTCAAGCTCGTCCTCAACAGTCCAGCACAGGCGGTTCATGGTACAAGAATTGATTCCGACCGGCATCCGATAGAGGTAATACTGGATAACCATTTCATCCACATCGTCCTTGAAGGTCTTTTGCATAATCTCATCCAGACCGGCAAACCCATCCCACTTGATGCGCTTGCGAGCTGCGGCCACATACTGCTTGTAATCACGCATCTGAGCAGGGTAGATGTAGCTCATAAAGTATGGCTTACGCCATGCGCAAATACTACTCCAAAGCTTCTTATCCTCAATGGTGTCAGGATTATCATCGTCTTTAACAGTACAAGCTTTTAAATCGTACCAATACCGTGGCATTGGCTTGCATTTAACCCCTTTCACAGCGTCCAAAACATTCTGCTGATATAGCTGACCACACATGATACGATAATCCAGTTCTTCATACTCTTGGCTTCCCGGCTCAAACTGGCTTTGAACATCACCCATTGAGGTAATGTGGTTCGTTGTCGAACCAACGTTATTGCCAAATCCAGCAGCATTCGATTCTGCTAAATCATCCTCAGCAGGAATCTTCTTTTCTCCTTTTTTCTGAACACACAAAAGAGTCGGTGTCTCTCTTTTATTCCTAATAAGCACATTATTATCTGTGCTAAAAATAAGATCACCATCAAAATCTGCACCATTCAAAGCAGCACAGGTATTGTCCCATGCACTAAGAATTGTTACCGTCTTCATATAACGATACCAGTTTTTACAATCATCATTAGAGTTCAGATTCCGAAGAACAATATTGTTATGACATGACATCGGTGCTCTGAAACAAGCAACTCTCTTAACATCTCTATCATTCCAGAACCGGCTATAAATCTCACCAGCTTTTAACAATCCAGTGACTTCCATTCCAAAGATGGATTGGCAAAGCGCATAAGGGTCTCCACTTGCAACTTGGAAATTCCCTCGCACCTTTACAACACCCGTTTTTGCTTGGGAAATCCGTTTCTTAATGAAATACCGAATCCGATTTTGAACATAAGGGTCATCAATCATTTTCGGCTCAATCATAAGAGCCTTTATGTAATCATTCTCCAGACTGTTTATGTAATTCGGGTCATCACGCATCCCACTTCCACGCAGGTACAGCAGCGCTTTACGCCAGTCACCGCCCATGACACCCTTGATTTCATCCAAAGTTGGCTTCACGAGTTCCCGAATCTCATCATTCGTAAGCTGATAGCTTTGGATAAACTGATAATTCAGGTTACGCTCTTCATCAAGCTCTAACTCACAAGTCTTTGTTACAGAGAAGTGATAATGATTCTCTCGGCAATTCTCGAAGTAGTCCTCACAGCTATGGTAACTATCCCAGAGCTTCAACATGGATGTCGTAAGAATTACCTGAACACGATTGATGTCCTTGTAGTTTCCCCAAGAATCCTTAATCATGTTCTTTTTGGCAACCTTCTTGGCAAACTCACGGAAAGGGAAAGGGAACAACATACCTTTACAAAAAGCATTCCGTACACAGAAGCCAGATGCGGTAGCAGGGAGTTTCAAATCTTCACTCCACTGTTGAGCAAGGTCATAGCTAATAAGACCAAAGCCATCGCTGGCGCACAGTTCACAATCATGCTCCATGTCCTCTACCATCGTAGGCTCGCCGGAGACTCCGTCGTCCAAAACGATTACATGATCTTTAAAGTGCGTGAAGCAATCATCTACAACAAGCACACCATCAGGGTCAGTGACTGGAATGGAAGCGGAACAGGCAAGTGCTCTATAAGCTTCTAGCTTTGCCGGAATAAACTCAATTCCATTGTTACGGCCATTATCGATTCGCTTACGGATCTCATCAACAAGACGGTCGCTCACAAACACAATCGTACTATTCTTAACACCACCAGTGGTTCCAACCAGACGGCGATACGTAATTCCATTGATTTTGAACCCCTTGTGAGAACGTGCCCGGCGGTAATCATTCTTCTTATCAACCACCAAACACATATAATCCGGCTTAAACTGAACTGTATCCAGCTCAGTGTATAATCTCCGAATCTCCCGGCGATTCTCTAAGCAAGAGGGTTCATTCCGCAGCATCTTGATTCTACGCTTGATACTTCGTGCCTTTGCCTCTGCGTCCGTAACACCATTCAACTCATCAATCCATCGTAGAACAGTGCTATCAGCAAGCGAGATAATCTCGTGGTTTCGTCTAGCCTCATCTAATGGTAGAGTCAAATCCCACTTTGCTTCAACCAGACGCTTCGTATGGATCTTAAAAACAAACTTCTGGCAAGTTTGCTGCTTTGCCATTCGGCAGTCACCTCCATGTTCTTCTTGAACGTATCCTGTGTTTTATAGCTAAAGAGAAAATATAAAAGCAGGCTTTTACAAATAGCAGCTCTCGCCATCTTCCATAGCCTTGAGCCAAAGTCGTTCGCGCTCCTGATAGAGCTCATCCAGCATATCGTCGGCAGCCTCGTACTCGCTGCGTGTCAGACTGGAACTATTCATATCACGTACAAGTTGCTTGATTTCCGCATCAACATCCTCGTAAGTACGCATCACTTAACCTCCTCGTCCATGACAGCTCCACAGTCAGGACAAAACTTTGATTCATCAATATTTTTGCTAGAATGACAAGCCGAGCATTCAACAAAGAAACTTTCTCCAAAATCTTCAAAATGTTCAATCCAGTGAGCATGAACTACTCGACGGAACTCACCGCCAGCAGATATCTCTTCTTCAAGAATGCGCTTTGTGTATTGCATTGCCATATCGCACCACATATCATCAATAGACTTTGCATTACCTCTAGCCATAGTACGAGCGATAGCACTATCGAGGACGCCAATCAATCGTGTTGCGTTAATATATTTCTCCATCACTTGACCTCATCAGCTACCAGGCGGATCGTCTCACCAATCTGTTCAAGCTCTGCCAACAATACATCCACGGTATCTGAATCGCTTTCAGAAATATTCAAATCCTTAATCTTATGTAAAGCCCATTCGAGGTTCGGGTAATAGCCAACCGTAACCTCTTTTACACCGGTGCCAATCTCACCAGTCTTTGGATTCTTGCCAGCAGGTCGCTGCTCAATGATAACGAGATTTCTGTTATCCAATGTCTTAATTACATACTTTCCAATCTGAATTTTCATTATTCTCTCCCTTTTAATATGTAACTTATATTTCAAACAAGAGCCACACAGACTCTTATTTAATTCTCATTCACACGGCTGGCCTCAAACGCAGCCACGTCATTCATGAAATCATTGATATGTAAATACTTATCAGCCTTCTGCACAGTCTTTGGCTTGAACTCTCGACACTTGCATCGCACCTCGTCACAAGTTGTGAAACATGGAATCTCATAGCGGCATTTCGTGCAAACATGCTTCTTGTGGAACTCCGGCAAGCGGCCAACTGCTTTTTAATAAAATATAATGCATCTTTTTCAATAGGAGTTATCAAAATTCATTGTACTCAACCTTCTTCCTTATCTTTTATAAGAACCATACCATTTAAATCCAGCACGAGGGATTCCAGAATTCGCAGGAACACGAATCATTCCATCTATAAAGAGCTGAAGAACCTCATCACTCAACTGCCTGTGCACAAAACAAAATGGTGGTTGAGAAGTATCATTGTAATATTCTGGATTTTCCTCCAATACCGCCCTACCTCTTCTGACGGCAGAAAGTGTTGGGATATTCTCACACATCGCATCATTCATCTCGTAAAAGCATTGCTGTTGCAATTTATATTCTGTCCGTGCAGCAGATCGCTTCAACGAGTTCGGCTCAATTGTAATATGGTACATCGGTCGTGCTAGGTCATATGTAAAAATTTCCTTGAACCTATTATCTAATTCTTCATAGAACTCATGAAGCCGTCCAGTCAGAAATACGTCTTGTTCACTCTGGCACACTCGCCCAGATGACGTATAGAACTCATGAAGTACATTCGTATACATCTTCATATAAATGGCCTTTTGGTCTTCAGAAGGAATATGGTACTCTTCTGGATTATGGTTTATAAACACAGCGGGACAGTCTTCAAAAAATAGTTCCTTGTTTTTCGCCATAGATCTAAGCGCAGACTCAATGTACCCAACCATTGTAGATTTAGTACATTGTTGAAATGTCTCAGCATCCGCTGCTAAATTCTCTCTAAACTCATCCATTTGCTCACGAGCAATACTTTCTAATGGCGTACCAACTATCTCAGCCCAAAAGGTATCCTCACCATGTAGGTCTTCTGGATATTGATAAAAATTCTTATTGGTCATTCCACACGCTCGTAGTATTGCAGTTGGTGTCCAAAAGAACTCCATCCAACTACTGCCATCACATTCTTTAAGTAAGTGGTAAGCAATCTGGTTCTGCAGACGCAATGAGAATTTTCCTTTATTTCTTGTCGGTAGAGGAGGAAGTACCTCATTGTCTGGACGAATCTTTACAATAACAAAGCGTTTTCCTTCCTTTTTAAACTCAACGAAACGATTCAACTCTTCAAGAAAGTGTTTTTTGCTAGTTCCATCTAGTGGCTTTCCATTTTTACTAAACACATTAAGATAAGTAGACAGTTCTAAAAAATTAGAAAAAATCTGACCATCCTTCAATTTACCTATTATCTCCGATGTGATCTCGTATTTTTTCTTGTCCATATAGCCTCCTACTCAATTTAGTTGGATTGACGAGTCTGTATTATATATATGTATGAAGATACATGGTCGTCAATCCAAGTACAACTATCACAAAATATCTTTTAATGGTTTACTCGACTTGAAGCTATGGAGCGTAAGCGACATAGATTCAATTTGAGTAAACCTACGAGCGTCCGCAGACGCGAGATCCTTCTCTACGCCCTGTCTGGACGCCCTGTCTGGAAGACTACTATAAATATCCACCACAAACATTCACAACAACCATCCTAACACTATCTCTTTTCCGTATCCTGTATTGTATAGCTATCTACACTCATTATACCATGAGATTGCCAAAAATTCAATAGCTACATAATACAGGATACGAATATTCTTAGCGCCTATTATAATAAGGTATGTTTCTAGGAGGTATTGTTCTCTATGAAGGACATCCAGAGACTCTGTATGTTCTATGGTAAGCTGCCAGAGGCCGCAATCATGCTCCTTGTAGGTCTTTGGAGTCTCTGGGAATACTGCTCAGATGTCAGATCAATCCATTTATGGCAATAGGGGAGTACAGATGGGTACAAATAGGTACTTTATGCTCCGAAGAATGGTCATTTTCGGTACATTTATGGTACACATCGGAAAAACCCGCATAAAACCTAGCTTTTTTAGACTTTATTGGGTCGAAAAGGAACAAAATAAGGGGTAAAAAGGTACAAATAAAAAGAAAAACTAGCCAAAATATAACGCAAATACGTTAAATTCTAGCTAGTTACCGAATGAGTCACCGATTGAAAAATAGCGATTTTAAGCCACTTTTAGGTATTTTGAGTGGAAAAATAAGTGATTTGTAAGTGTATATGGGAGAGGGTATAGGAGTGCATTTTGGGATATTTTTGGCAGTGAAAAGTGTACCCCGTGGGAGGGATAGAATGATTGGATAGTTGGAGTTATGGTTTTGATGGGATAAGATGGAGATTAGGAAGGTTTGATAGGGGTTGGAAAAAGGTAATTTTTGTGGAGATTGTTGTGCAAATTGTATAGTGATATGGAATATAACAAATTGATAATTGGTGATTATGAATAAGAAAGATGTACTGGGGGCTCGGCCTGCTGCCTGGAACGTCCAAAAAATGGAAAGTATGCCCCATCTCATCCAGTGCCGGAAATGCTCATTTTCCGGCACTAATTCCTAACACTTTACTAGGGATTGTTTTGGCTGATTTAATCCATAGTATTTTACTAGGATATCCAATCAAGCGTATAATTCCTAGCATTTTGCTAGGATATCTAATTTAATTCATAGTAATTTAGTATGAATTGTTCGATTGCGTTTGTAATCATTTTGTAACTTTTATAACTATTTCATTCTTGTTACTTTCTTGTAACTATTGTGCCAAATTCTACCATTTGCCTTTATAATGTACCCGTGTGCGCGTGCGCACACACACGCCCAGGCGCACACCCAGGGACTCTAATAGGTACGCGCGCGAGATCAAACTATTTTGGCATTTTCTGGAAAAATGGTTACAAAAAGGTTACAAAACGGTCTAGTCCCTTGCAAATGGTCTAGTCCGGTGGTAGAGTATAGGCACGGGAACGGACTAGACCGAAAAGGAAATCCAAACCCGAACAACGCACGGTCGGAAGGTGCGGGAAAGTTCCCCGACAAATCGTCAAATGGCAAGCGGTCGTTCCCCGAACGGAAGGAAGTGCAAAAGCAATTAGTACGGAACGGCGCTCAAGCATGATACCACGCTTAACAGGCGAGTCGAGAGTATGACGATTTTGGACGTGTACACACAAAATCAGCCCTTCAATCAGTCGAACGGTTGAATAAATGGCACGGCGGGCAAGGCGGTCGGAATCCGTATTTGTTCAAGTGGTTCACCTTGCAAAACAGGTCGGAACTGATTCCAGATTGACGGAATGCGCTGGAAGGATAAAACAATTTAACCGTTTTGAAAGAATCCTAAAACCCACGTTTTAGGCAACGTTTCAAACACAAGCTATCAGTTTGTTACTTTTAGGCGGTACAATGCAACCTTGCATGGTTGAGAAAACAAAATATTTTTGCAAAGATACGCAATAGACGGCGCTGGACTTCAAAAGTTTGGCGCTTTTTGTTTGGACTTCAAAAGTTTGGACTTGTCGCAAACAATAGCAAAAATGGACGGTTTTCCGTGACAATTAAATAATAACAAGCATGGTTGAAGGGCTGTTTTGGCAGACAGAGGGTAAACCATGCTTTACAGCATACATATTTGCCCATCGTGGGCGAACCATAGGCTACAGGCAGAACCTGGAATTTTGTCTGTAGCACTTGGCTTGCTCATAATAGCAAGAAGTCCGTACACACATTATAACACATAAAAGGAGAAAATACTATGTCTACTACTACCATTCTGTCCGCTATCAACTTCAACGCTACCGCAGCCGCAGAGAAGAACCGCACCACCGGTGCCGCTGTTGCCCTGTTTAAGAAGGGTGGCAAGGAAGTCAACACCTCTGAGAAGGCTCTGGGCAGAGACTGCTTGAAGGGTATCACCGCAGAGCAGTACGAGACTTATTGCAAGGCCGTCCGTGCTGTCTATCTGGACGCTGATTTGCTGGCACGCTATGCCGCAGACGCGGACTCTGTTCAGAAGATTAAGACCTTCTACTTCAACGATCTGGCAAGCCTTACCACCGCTATCATGGGCGATACATTCAAGGTCAATGACGTCTTTGCAACCTTCACTGTTGAGCAGTTCATTGAGCAGAGCGTGGGCAAGGTGCGTGCATTCACCGCTACCACCGCAGGCCACGGTTACGACACGGAAGCAGAATCTCAGACCAAATTTGTAAAGTGGGTAGAAGCATGGTTTAGTGCTAACGCAAGCGGTGTTGCTATGCTCTCTATGGCAGAGCGTGACCGCCGTGCAAGTGTCCGCAAGCTGTCCTCTAAGGTTGTGCGCCTTACTAAGAGTGTTGAGAATGCAGAAGAGGTGCTGTCTAGTGCTAAGAAGGAGCTGGACTCCCTCAAGAACAAGAAGGATACCAACGCAAAAACTCTGGAAAAGAAGATGAAGGCCGTGCAGGGCATGGAGAAGGACCTGGCAGACGTCAAGAAGAGCCTGGAATCTGCTCAGACTAAGCTGGCAGACCTTCAGAGCAAGGACTTCACCAACGACTTCAGCGCAGAAGAGACCCTGTAAGTGAACTACACAACCACTGTGAACACGCAAGAATTCTACATAGATGCTAGGCGACTAAGGGTACTAGGGAAGACGTAACCCTTACCACTACGGCGCAAGCCGTTACTATCAATTAGAAAGAAGTGAATACTGTGCAAAAGTTCCTGTGCAAGAACCACGCAGACCGTCAGATTAAGTTTGACGGTCATTCTGTACCGTCTGGTGCATACTATGGTCAGACCGCAGAGGGATTGCGTTTTATCGCAGTCGTCAGAGTGAACCAGATCGGTATGGTTTGGCGTTCTGGTAAAGGTTTGGTTCCGTGGGAGAAATCCTATAATCAGACCGTTGTTGACTTCGTTAAGAGCGAACCTATCGGCGTAAATCCTGAGACCGTCCATTTTGATATGGCAGTGAAATCAGAACGTAAGAAAGCTGGACGCTACGCAGCACGTTTTGCGGGCACTGGGTCTGCTAGTGCAAATCGCAAGAGCAAGAAGGCAGCGAAACACACTAAGGCTTTCCGTACTCGCACTGATTCCTTTACGGCAGAGTATAACAATGCATCCAGCCTGATCTATGGTGAAACTATCGAGATGAACAGACGGCCTCAGAAGGTCTATGGCAAGATTGCAGAGTACATGGATGGCAGCGGTGCTGGAAAAATCCGTGGTGATATGCGTCCTCTTGAGCCTGTTTTCCCTGTACCTTCTGGTAGAAAGGCAAGGTGAATTATGTCAGCAACTGTTTCAAGTGGTCAGAACTTGCGTAAGAATGAAAAGTTTGCTATAATTGCATCAAAAGGTGGTGCGACTATGGCAGATGGTAAATATAGAGCTGATTATCTCAAGCGTATGGAAACGAATAGTCAGCTTGCAATCAAGATTCCGAAAAAGCTTTTTGAGGATTTCTCTACAAAAATTGAGCAAGAGGGAACAACGAAAAGAGCTGTACTTGTGCAATTGATTGAAGATTATACCTACAATTCCTAAGAATCACAATAACCCAACAACAAACGTCTTGTGAATTTATCGCAGGGCGTTTTCTTTATGCCTTGTTTTGCATAAATATGCAAATATTATATAGAATATGCGAATATGCAGAATGAAAACACTTCAGAAAATCACATAAAAGAGGAGATTTATTATGAAATTTGTCAGAATCAACGGAGAGAATCACGCCGGCTATGCTCTGCTTGATATCATCGAGCACAAGACAACCAGCATGACCGTAGCAGAATTGATTGAGGCTCTGTCTAAGTGCAGCCCGGACGCATACGTTACGTTCGGAAACCAATATGACGATTATATCGTCGAAACCGTTAGAGAGGTATAATACCATGGCAATTTTGGCTATTGAGTCGGCTCTTGATGTTGCCATAATGTTTGGTGACAAAGAACTGGCGGCAATCTACATCAAAGCTCTTGAAGAGGCAGGCGTCCACTATGAAAGCCTTGCCAAGTGCTGGGCATGACGAAAGAAGCGCAAACAGTATGAAAATATTATTATAGCCTTAACTATGATTGTAGTGTGGGCTGTGGTATAATAAGGGAAGAAAACCCTTAAAGAAAGGAGAAGAATCATCATGGATGCAAGAATGATTAGTTTTTGGGGTTGCGAAACTAACCCATGCGCAAACCCCGATACGGCAAATAATGGGGGTGGATACTCTCAGCCGTCCGGGGGCATCTTTGTTGCTCTCGAAAACGGGGATTACCTTACTGTCACTGTGGACGATATGTCTTGCGGCGATTTCGGCAGCCGAATCGGTTGGGATATCTACAGTTCAGATGGCCGCAGATGGGGCGGCTGTTACGGCACCATGGACGATGCTATAGTGGATAATGAATGGACGGAGAAATCTCTGGATTCCGTGTCTGGTGTGTACGGAATTGATGCCCGTGCAATGTTGTCGGATGCGATCCATGCGGTACATATTGCCGCATAACGATAACAGAATATTTCCGTCAAAAAGAGTCTTGTAAGTTAATTCTTACAAGGCTCTTTTTATATGCAAAAGAAAGGATAGTCTATCATGAAAAGTCTCTTGATGTTCTTTGGTTACACCGCATATCAGGCAGATTGTATTGCGCCTATGATGTGGTTTTTCGTTCTGGGTGCCATCGCTATGGGCGTAGCAGAATGGAAAGGGTGGCTGAATTGATGTATCGTGATGTAAAGAATTTGCGATTCATCGGCACGGACGACTTTCACCGTGAAGTATTTATCGATAAGTTCGGCACAGTATGGAAATATACTGAACCCGGTGAAATGCCGCAAGAACGGCATGACAAACTTTACACTTCATCCAGCAACAGCATGGACGGAGAACCGGAAGAACCGATGGCAGATGACCTCGATTACAAGATTCTAATTACAAATGCAAAAGGAGAACTGTAATGAACAGAGAAGATATTGATATTCTTGAAGTAGGCAATGCTTATACGGCGTTGTTTTACAAGAAGAATCACTATCAGCCATACATTGTGGCGTGGCATTTTGACCCGGATTCCTACACATGGGATCAGGGTCATTATTTTTGTGACCTGAAATCCGCAAAGAAATTCTTTGCAGAGCAGGAGAAAGAAAACGCGAACTGTCGGTATTGTGAGAATATCGACTGTCCGCACCGTGACGCACTCAGGCGCTTGCCTCGTGAAAAGGGTGGTTTGGGTCTTTGCAAGAATTTTGAGTAAAGGAGAATGAATATGGCAAAAATGAAACTCGATCCTATTTATCCTGATATTGTTAATCGCTTTCAGTATGTGAAAACGACTAACGCAGACGCTTGGCAGAAATATGTTAATAGTGTCATTGCAGAGCATGAGTACAATGACCTGTTGACCCGGATTGCGTGGGATTTACTCAGGTATGTGTACACTTCTGGTACGATTTGTGGATGGTACGATAAATATAACGTACATGATTCACATATCACAACGGCAGTCAAGAAGGCTTATATTGAAGTCTTTGGAATGCCGTCAGAATAAAAGATATGGTTTAAGGAGGGTTTGATATGACCGCAAGAGAA
>ENA-OOXJ01000595-OOXJ01000595.1-human-gut-metagenome-genome-assembly--contig:-NODE-595-length-29169-cov-5.193103_pt1 | contig 29169 bp, 29 predicted proteins | sample MGYA00241587_ERZ501343 | MGnify/ENA primary metagenome ERZ501343 (study PRJEB25962, sample SAMEA2042918) | human gut metagenome | biome: human gut; feature: human-associated habitat; material: faeces... | reverse complement strand
ACCGCACATGGACTGGCAGTTTGCCGCCGTATTGGTCATCTGCCTTATCGCAGAGCAGATTGAAAAGCTGCGTGTAGATCATGGAGATCAAGAAGTTGAAGGTACTGTCGGTGTCACTCATAATCAGGAACAATGCCGTTTTCCGGTCGCCCAGCTTGTCCAGCTCCAGCTCATCGTACATGGTGGCATCCCGGACTTCCTGAATGTCGAAAGGTGCCATCCGGGCACCGCAGGAGATCAGTATCGAACGGGCCGTCTTGCCGGCAGCTAATTTATAGAGCTTGTACTGGCGCACAGCGAAGGAATTGGGCTTTTTCTTGCCCAGATCCTCAAACAACAGGTCTACCGGATTCTGGTAAGTTTCATCATCTTCCGAAACCTGCATAGTGTTTAGCATTTCCAGCAATGTTGCAAAGTTTTGCTCTTCAACTGGGGCTTCATAATGCAGATAGGCAATCAGTGAAACCAGCAAAAGCCGTTCCGCTTTGTCCCAGAATGGGTCGCCGCCCTGACCTTCACCTTTGGTGTTGGTCATCAGTGCAGTCACGAGTTTCAGCACATCCTTTTCACTATGGATGTACGCCATAGGGTTATAGCGCATACTCTTGGAAAAGTTGATGGTGTTGAAGAATTTTAGCTTGTAGCCGTGCTTTAACAGGGCTTCTCCACATTCCACGCCGATACTACCTTTCGGATCTGTAACTACGAATGATACCGGAAAATTCTTGGAATCACATTGCAGCAGATTCGGCTTGATAAAGAACCTTGTCTTACCGCTGCCGGAACCGCCCACCACCAGCACATTTTTATTCCGGGCATTCTTGGGGTCCGGTGGGCGATTGCTCATCATCAACCGTTCCGTTTTAGTCAGGATGATATTGTCCTCAAATTTCGGAGCCATGAACGGCTCGATATCTTTGGGTCCGCCCCACCGGGCAGAGCCGTACTCCATGCCGTGGCGGTACTTCTTGGCGTTTTTGCCTTTCAGGTACACCGCCAGCCGCATTCCAGCGCCGCAGCACAGACCAATGAACAAGTCAAATGGGTGCAGGCTGGGCAGCGGATTTGAAAATACAGCCGGGAGCGTATCCATCAGCGATACGATTTTGTCGCCCAGTTCCTTGCCCACAGCCAGCCGCCATGCCTCGCCCAGATTGGTAGCTACAAGCCCAATCACCACATAGGGCAGATAGAGCGCCAGCAGCTTGGAAAGCTTCTTTTTGCTCATAGGCCGCGCTCCTCCTGCTTGTGCCGCACTTTGTCCGGCAGATTTGCAACGGACTGCGCCAGATCATGCAGCTTTGCCAGCACGGAAGGACGCTTGGTTTTATCCAGCACCGATGCCGAATATTCCTTGAACGCTGCGCTCAAGGCATCCGTGTCCTGTGCCTTGAAGTAGACCAGATATCGGGGCGGCGTGCAGGACAGGTCTTTCTGGATGGAGTAGTCGATGTGATACCGCTTAGCATAGCGGTCAAAATCCTTGATGCCGGTTTTCTGAATCTCCACATTGGTCACGCCACGGTTCTGCCGTACCAACCGCTTCATGGACTGCTTGCCCTGCGAAGCGTGCTTGTCATACTGCCGCAACAGAAACTGCATTCCGCGCAGCAGGGTGCGGGCGGACAGTTTTGTGGTCGAGATGGCAAGGTTGACCGTCTTATGCTCGATTTCTTCCTGCATCGTTACCACCTCCTGTGCAGAAAATCGTCTTAGCGGTCATGTTCCACCGGGGGCTTGTTTACGGCCTTTTCTGCGTCATTCTGAACCGATTCATCCGGCACCGGAATGACCATCAGGCGACGCCCCAGAGGGAGAAAAGCTTCGGGTTGATGGAATTCTTCTTCATACTTCTGCGCCAGCTCCGGGGAGAGCGATACAAAGTCCTCCTCTCCCAGCCCCACCACCAGAAAGGTTCCGGCAATAACATCGTACATCAGCCCGTCCTCGTCCCACAGGGCACGGTTCAGCGGCAGACCCATGAGCTTGCCATCATCGTTGTAGACGATGGCGACCGGATCTTCAAAAGGGTAGCTTGCGCCGATGGAGCCGCCCACCGCCTGCTGCAAGGCTTTCAGGTCGTTATCGATCTCGACCTGCTGCGGATACTGTCCCGGTGCAATTTTCAGCACGGACAGGGTGTTTTCAGCCATGCGAATCCTCCTTTCCATTCAGTCCGATTTCGCCGCTTCGTGCCGCCTGCATCAGAGCTGCCACGAAGAAGCCGAAAAAGGCACCTGCTTCAAAAAAGGCGAAACCGATAAAAAAAGTTCAGCATAGTACACCTCAGTCAATGCAGATGCAGGTCAGCTTCTGCCCATCTGCCATCAGGGTGGTGCTGTGGCTTTCCAGATAGGTCTGAAAGCGGTAAATATCCTCCACCGTCAGGGATACGATGGCGCTGTGCCCATCGGTGCGGTAGAAGATGACCGGGCCGGTCAGGTACCGCTTGCCTGCCAGCTTGAGGACCTGCGCCGGGTTGTAGCTGATAAACAGCGGTGAACCCTTCACGGAAATCAAGGCATCGTCCTCGTCAAAACAAGGCAGAACGGAAGGGGCATCCTTCTCCATGATAATGGTCAGCTCCATGTCTGGGCCGATGGCGGCAAGGTAGACATTCTCGCTTGCCATTTCGGTCAGGCAGGATGCCGCCTGTTTCAGCATGGTCAGGATGTTCACATCCACAGTAATCTGCGGAGCATGGGTTGCGGAGTGAAAAGGAATCGTGTTGTTCATAGGCGTTACCTCCAAATTTTTGCAAACAAAAAAGACCCCATCGGGTCTTGCGTTACGGTCAGCGCTCGTTGCGGCGCTGCTGCTTTTTCTGCCACGCATCCAAAAGCTGGATGATTTTCTCTTCCATCTGTTTGGGCGTGTAGCTGCGAGGAAAATACTTCCGCAGGGTCTCGTTTTTGATGGTCACGGTGTCTTTCTCGCTCCTTTTCTCCTGTCCCATCACATCAAAGGCTTTTTCGTAGCTGAGCTCTCCCTGCTGAGCCATCTTTTTCAGTTGCTGCGCCTGCGATAAGGACGGAGCATTCTGGGTGTCCTGCATGGCTTCTAAAAAATCCCGCTGTTGGCTTTCGTCCAGATAGGACAGCTCCACAGCGGGATTGAAGGAGATTTTCTTTTCGTCTACCATGTCCAGCAGTTCCGGGATAAGGTTGGTCAGGCGGATGAACCGCTGGACTTGATTGCGGCTTTCACCAAGTTCTTCAGCCATGATTTGGTCGGAACGTTTTTGTGTCCCAATTTGGGACACATTTTCTTTTGACGGTCTACCGCTAGTTCTTCGCATGGCATCCAGTTTCATCTTGTACGCCAAGGCACGTTCACTGGGCAGAATGTGTTCACGCTGTAAATTGGAATCCACCATCAATATCACAGCAGCATCATCCGACATTTGCCGCACAATGACCGGCAGGGTATCCAGCCCGGCAAGTTTCGCCGCATACTGGCGGCGGTGCCCGGAGATGATCTCATAGCCGTCACCGTCCGGGCGAGGTCGGGCGATCAGCGGAGCCAGCACACCGTACTGTGCGATGCTTTCCACCGTCCGGGTCATGGCTTCATCGTCCAGCACCTTAAAAGGGTGGTTGGTGAAGGGGTGCAGTGCATCAATGGGAATCTGCTGCACTTGCTCCCGCTGTTCCTCCTGTCGGTTTTCCTCGGTGGAAAACAAGTCATCTAGCCCTTTCAGAGCTAAGTTTTCGCTGTCGATTGGCATCTGCCAGCACCTCCTTTGCAAGAGATTTGTAGGCTTCTGCCACCTTGCCCTTGGGGTCATAGGCAAAGATGCTTTTGCCTGCCGCACTGGTTTCTGCCGCACGGACGGAACGGGGAATGGTCTGCTCAAACACCTTCAGGTGCTTTCCGTATGCCTGCCGGATCAGATTGCTGATTTGTTTTCCGTAGTTGGTACGGCTGTCGGTCATGGTCAGCAGAATGCCCTCGATTTTCAGCTTCGGGTTGATCTGCCGCCGGACCTTTTGGACGGTCTGCAAAAGCTGTTCCAGACCTTTTGCGGAAAGATACTGCGCCTGCACGGGAATCAGGGCAGCGTCTGCCGCCGCCAATGCGTTGATGGTCAGCATCCCCAGCGAGGGCATACAGTCCAGCAGAATAAAATCGTACTTCCGCTTGGCACTGTCCAGCACTTGCTTGAGCATCTTCTCCCGGTTCATACTGTTCACGAGAGCTACTTCCAGCCCTGCCAGTTCAATGTTTGCCGGAATCAGGTCAACGCCCTCTGCGTGGTGCAGAATGCCCTCGCCGGGCTGGATGGGCTGGTCGTTCATGGCTTTTGCCATCAAGGTGGAAAGGGTGGTGGGCAGTTCATCGGGCTGCTGCCAGCCCATGCTGATGGTCAAGCTGCCCTGTGGGTCGGTGTCCACCAGCAGGATTTTTTTGCCCTCCATCGCCAGCCCGATACCCAAATTTTCACAGGTAGTGCTTTTTCCCACACCGCCTTTTTGATTGGTGACTGCGATAATCGTAGCTTTCTTTGCGATAACATCACCTCCCCGGAGAACCGCGCGCAAAGTCGTGGTTCGTCTTGTTCTGATAGTAGAGGTTCATGGTGGTGGGCGCATTGTAGAGCATCGCCAGCAGATACTGCTTCATGTTCCGCACCGGGGCGGTGTTTTCTGCCAGAGAACCCAGCACGAAACGGATGTGGTCGGCATTCAGCTTTTTCAGCCGACTGCGTACCACTTCGGCAGGCTTGTCATCTCCGGCGATCCGCAACATCTTGCGTTTGGCGGAACAGGTATCCACAAGCAGGTCTACGATCTGGTAGATGGTGTCCTCCTCGTCCGGGCAGAGCCGGAGCAGAAGGTCTACCTCTAACGCCTGATAAAAATAATCCTCAAGCTGCTCCCGGATGCCCACGGAATAGAAAGGGTCAGGATCGTTCCACTCTGTCTTATTCTTATCAGTCTTATTTGCTTGCGGTTTTGGCTGCACCAGAATTGCGCTTTCGGCAGCACCAGAATTGCTGTTTGGGCAATTCTGTACTTGCGCTTTTGGCAAGCCGGAGGAAAAGTCCTTGACGTAGATCAGGCTGGGTCTGCCCAGACCACGGCGTTTGCGCTCGATAAGGTTGAAGTCCTCCAGTTCCCGGAACAGCTTGACCGCCTTATGCTCGGCGCAGCAAAGGGATTCCTGCACCTCTCGAACGGTGTAGATGATATACACCCGCCCTTGCTCGTCCAGCCAGCCGTTCTTTACAGACAGGCTCATGCGGTCAAGCAGGATGCCGTATAGCGTCCGGGCATCCGTGGAGAGCTGCCGGAAGCGGCAGTCATGGAACAGTGCTTTCGGGATGCGGAAGTAGGAGAACAATTCGCCCGACTGACCATAGAAGTAGTCCAGCGTCATTTGGTGTGACCTCGGATTTTCAACTGTATGGGTGTGTTCATGTGGAAAAATACCTCCTTTTTGTGATATGGAAAATTTTTTGAAGTTCCATTTTTGAGAAAAAATGGATGGAAAAATGGGTGAAAAAAGATGAAAAAACGCGTTGTAGTTTGTCCCGAAAACTGCAAAAGCAAAAATGTGTTATTTTCTGATAATATTACGAAAAGGATAAAAAATCGAATGTTTGAAAAAATAAATAACGTAAATGTGCGTTTTCTTGTACTCTCTGTTTATAAAGTGCAGAACAGGCTGCTATCAAGAACCCCCGCAAGTAATTGCGTGAGCGCTTGAAAAAGCACAAATAAAGCAAACGAACCGCCCCGGTTTCCGTAACAGGAAGCCGGGGCGGTTTTTGTGTTGCAACGTACAGGAAAAGCAGAAAATATCCTTTACAGAAAGGACAAGCAAACTGTCCAACAGGATCGTTATAATAGACAGACAAAAGGGCATAAACGCCATCAAAGGAGAGTGCACAATGAAAAAAATATGGATGTTTCTGCTGGGCGCGGCATTTGCCACCGAACTGTTTCTGGTTGTCTGCATGGCAAGCAGAAGTGCATCACCGCGTCAGGTAATGTACACTTTTAAGGATGATGTATGGGATGTGATCTACCGGCTGAACCGCAGATGGAATTTGTGAGAAAAGCACTTGGCTTTTTGGAGGATGGACAGATAAGCTGTCCATCTTTTTTTGTATACTGGGGTTGTGCAAAAGATACAAAAATTTTTTTGTAATTCTGTAAAACGACAAAAATCACACAAAGAATTGCGACTGCTGTTGCACTGTGTTACAATGAGCAGAGAAGGAGAATGAACTGTGCGTAATAGTAGATTGGACCGTATACTCTATATCCAACAGGTGCTGGTACAGGGCGGTGTGCTGAACAAACAGCAAACGGCTGACCGCTTCGGTGTCAGTGAGAAAACCATTCAGCGCGACCTTGACACCCTGCGCAATCATTTTGCAGACAGCGAGCCGCGCCGGGAGATCTTATACAACTCCGCAAAGGGCGGCTATCTGCTGGATGACACGCTTTCACGCTTCCTCACCAGCAGCGAGATTCTGGCAGTGTGCAAGATCCTGCTGGAAAGCCGTTCCATGGTCAAGGAGGAAATGTTTCCCATTCTGGACAAGCTGGTGCAGGTGTGCACCCCGCTGGACCGGTTGAATCAGGTGAAAGACCTCATCAGCAATGAGCGTTTCCATTACGTTGAGCCACAGCATGGCCGGAAATTTATTGAAAGCCTGTGGGAGATCGGTACGGCAGTAGAAAATCACAATGTTATGGAAATTACCTACTGCCGCACCCATGACGGCGAGACCCGTGTGCGCACCATTGAGCCGGTGGGCATCCTGTTCAGCGAGTATTATTTCTATCTGGCTGCGTTTATTGAGGGCATCGACAAGGATAAGCATTTCCAGAACCCGCAGGATAACTCCCCGACGATTTACCGCATCGACCGTATCCAGAATTATAAGACCCTCGACCGACACTTTGCCCAGCGCTATACCGACCGCTTTCAGGAGGGCGAGATGCGCAAGCGCATCCAGTTTATGTACGGCGGCGAGCTGCAGACCATTCGGTTCGAGTATACCGGGCCAAGTCTGGAATCGGTGCTTGACCGACTGCCCACTGCAAAGGTTTTGCAGGTGACGGAAAAGGGCTGGATTGTGGAAGCGGAGGTGTTTGGCACGGGTATCCAGATGTGGGTAAGAAGTCAGGGAGATTATGTGAAGGTGATCGGTTGAGCGGACAGAAAACAAATGTGCAGTAGCTACACAGCGATAATAAAATATTTTGTAATACAGGAGGAACCTTTATGCAGGCAGAAAATGCAAAACACGCAGCAGAAATGTTAAAGCGCTCCGGGGAGCTTGCCGGAACGGCAGCGGAAATACTGGCAGGTGGTGCCGCCGGGGAAGCGGTGCAGCAGCTGCTGGAGCAAGCTCAAAACCTTGCCAGCAGTGCACTGGAGCTGCTGGGGCAGTATACCGCGCAGAAAACGCCCCGCAAGCATTCGCTTTTGCGTAAGGCGGCGGGTGCGGCGATCCTGACAGGGACTGCGCTGTACCTTGTGCCGGAATGGCGGCGGACCGTGGAGGACGCAGTAAAAGTAGTTGCAGACACAGTGCGAGATGTGAAATAAATAGAACGGAGGAAGTAAAATGAGCGCCCAGAAACCAATGATCAGCCCCTATGAGGTGAATGAACTTACGAAGTACTGCCTGAAGATCCTGACCTATACGGATGAACTGCGGAGCGATACAGCACTGAAACAGGCTTATGAGAAGGCTAAGGAGTTGGAAAACTCTATTCGAAAACTGAAGATCGCCTCTCTGATGGAGAACAAAACGCTGATCTGCGTTGCGGGTATGCAGGGCGCGGGCAAGACCACCCTGATGAAGAACTTTTACGGCCTGAAGGGCGATGCGCTGAGCATCGAGCTGGGCCGCGGCGAGCGCATCCCTGTGCTGATCACGGAGACGGATGTGACTGCGCCGGTCATGAATGCAATCCGCATCCAGAAGAACGAGGCAGGAGAGTATGCGGCTGTGGAGTGCAATATGGAGGCAAACGAGTTCGCTCACGCCTCCAAGGGCGAGGACAACAGCATCCTGTATCTGGAGATGTTCGTGCCCTACCGCCATACATATAATTCGGCGGTTTCCTTTATGCTGCTGCCCGGCTTTGAAAAAAATAACGACTACTGGCGGGAGCTGATCAACTTTGCGGTCAACTCTTCGGATGCAGCGGTCTTTGCGTTCGACGAGTCCCGCTTCTCGCAGGGGGATAACTTTGAGCAGCTGAAAAAGCTGACGGAGCGCTTTGGCAACAATATCATTTACGCCATTACCCAGTCGGATGCCAGCAAGGACGACAACGAGGAGGTGCGGCAGTCCTGCATCAAGGCGCTGGAGATCCCGCAGGCGAATGCGGACCGCGTGGTCTGTACCGGACAGTATGATGATGAAAAAAAGAACGAGGCATGGATCGAAAAGCTAAAAAATGCCATTGAGCGGTACGCCAGCACTACGGATCAGTCTGCCCGCGATAATGCCCGCTACCTGTATGATGAAGTGGAGCATATCAAGAATGTTCTGTATTCCATCAAGGAAGTGCTGAAAAGCGACGACAGCGCAGCCGTTGCAGACTACAAGGATAACACCATCCTGAATTATTTTGACAGAGCACTTGCAAAAAAGCGCAAAGAATATGAAGAGGTGCTGGAAAAAGAGTTTGCGAAGGGTGCCGGCGAGAGCAAGCAGCAGATGGAGAACATTCTGAACAGCAACAAGGAAAAGGGACGAAGCCTTATCTCGATGATCTTCACCAGAGGAAACAGCATCAAAGACGTTCGGGCGGCACGCGAGAATGTGATGCGCTCGTTACAGGCGTGGGACGGTGCATCGGATCAGCCGAAATATCTGCCGGACCAGTGTATGCTGAGCGCACTGGCGACCACGATGAAAGCGCTGGATACTCCGCAGAAAAAAACTGACCTTCAGTGGCTGCTTGAGAGTGAGAACAAGGACAGTAAAAAGGCTCTGAAGGCAGGGGGCGAAAAGAGCCTTCAGCTGACGAATGATGTCTGTGCACTGGTCAGCCAGCAGCCCCCGAAGGACGGGATCCAAACCCAAAACACCAGAAGGCTGATGAGCGCGCTGGTGGATATTGCCGTCTATTATTATGGCGTGCTGAGCAGCGATGATCTGGCAATGGTGTGCAGTACGGAAGGAAAACAGGTGAAGGGCTACACGCCCAGCGAAAGTAAACTGGAAATGGATCATATCCAGAAGGGTGCACAAGAGGCATGGAAGCTCTTTGTGGATCTCGGAACAACGGCAGCAGGCGTTAAGGATATGGCAGATGCCTCCAAGCGCACCGGTATAGATAAGCTGTTCCGCCGTCCCGCCAAAATGAACAGCTCCTCTATGAGGAAATTCGCCATCGGTCTGGGCAGCATGGCAGGCATGGATCTGCTGGGCGATGCGACCATTAACATGATCCCGCAGATCGCAGCCTCCTTTAGCGTTTCAAATCCGGTAATAGGGATTCCAGCCATGGTGCTGGTCGTGAGCGGCGGCACAATTGCAGCGCTGCGGGATCTTTCCGGGGTGCAGTGCGAGAATCTGAGAAGGGCGAACACCGCAATCGACTCGATCTATACGGCGCTGAAGGAGGAAGAACTGAAGCGCTTCGACAAGCAGATGGCAAGGCTGCGGGACACCATCCAAAATAACCTCGAGGATCTGAACGGCGATGTGAAAAAGCCCATGAAAGCGTATAACGCCAAGGCACAGGTGGATGCTGCTTTGGAACTGTTGCAAACGATCTCGGCCAGATCCAGAGAGGAGTTTTATGCGATGTGAGGAACTTTTTAAGGAAAGAAGCCTTTGGCAGAAGGATGCATTTGACCGGATAAAGGCTAGCTTGCTGACGGCGCGGGACAACGCGTTTTTGCAATACGATGGGATGCAGGAAAGCTATCTGGTCGTTGTTTACGGCCCCTCCCAGATCGGCAAGACCAGCCTGATCCTGAAGCTGATCGGGATACGGGATGACAACGATTGTTTCCAGAAAGTCAGCCAGACCTTGCGCACCAAGGAAATCACGCGAGGAAACTCGTCTACCTCCACTGCCATCCTCTACGCCCGCTCCGATACAGAGCAGTATGCGCTTGCGGTGGAGGATGAACCGAACAAGGTCTCTGAAAAGCTCTTTTTCAGCGATGAAAAAGAGCTGGAGGCAAAGCTTATAGAGGTGCGCAGCCGGGTGGTAAAAAACAGAGAATCCGCGCGCAGTGTCCTGCATATTGATATCCCGCGGCAGTTTTTTACAGAGGAAACTGCGGCAGAAAATCTATATGTGATGGACCTGCCCGGCGTGGGCAGCAAAACGGAGGGCGAGGCCGCTCATGTGCAAAAGCTGATGCGCAGGTATCTGCCGGTTGCACAGGTGTGCCTTGTGGTATGTACGGCAAACACCATCCAGTCGCTGGAGGTGCAGGACGGTCTGGAACCGTACTGGCGGGACAAACCGGGACAGTACATCGTGGCAGCGACCAAGGCGTTCTCGCTGGGAACAGTCAAGGATTACTTTAAAAAGCCGCGTCAGCAACGCGAAAAAAGTTTCTATGACTTTGTAATGGAAACGTATAAAACCGAAACCGGAAAATATCTGGGCGGGACCAGCAAGGTGGAGGTGTTTCCCGTAGAGCTGGCGGACTCGTTCCAAAAGCTGTACGAGAGTCTGGAGGAAGAAGACCGGAAGGAGATGACCGAAACCCGGGACCGTATCCTTCAGGAGCTGCGGCAAAGCATCCAACAGCGGGAGGGACAGCGGTTTCAGACAGCGCTCCAGCGATTACAGGAGGAACTGAAGACCGCCGAGAAAAGCAGGCTGGCAGAAAACGACGGGCAGCTTGATAAAAAGAAAAAGGAGATCGAGGTCGAAAACGATATCATAAAGCAAAGCGAGGATTTTATAAAAAGAGAGACCACCGGAGATAAGCAGACAGAACGGGAGGAACGTCTGTGGAAGATCAAAGGGCTGCAAGCGGCAAAGGATATGCTTACGGGCTGTGCAGGCAGGTTCGAGAACTGTTGCAAACCAGAGCTGAATGAGAAGATCGATAAGCTGATCGAGGATGAGCATCTGTTCAGAACCTCCGGCGGCTGCCACTATCTTGTGGACCGTGTCAGTGCGCTCAGGCAGAATGACTCAGACCGGAGGGTGTTTGCGACGCTCCTTAATTACCTGCGCGAGAAAGTGTCCGGGGATGAAGGCTATTTGGATCAATATGTCAAGATACTGAAGGATGCCGGGATGTCGGTCTCCTACAATAAAAACGCGCTTTGGCAGAAGCTGGAGCAGGACATCCACGAGGACTTTTATCAGGAGTACTACCCCAAACAGTCGCTGTTCCACAGAGAAAAGGTCTGGCTTGAGGATGTGCGGGAGCTGAACGGCGAGATCGTAGAAAAGGTGGCAAAGGCGCTGCTGAAATACGAAACAAAATGGCTTGGCAAGCTTGAAGAGGAGCTCCGCAGGGAAGAGGAGCTGGAACGCCAGAGCCAGCAGCTGCTGGCAGGAAAAAGGAAAAAAGCCGATGATTCAAAGACCCGGAAAAGCACCTTGGAGGTGCAGAAGGCTGTGCTGGAAAAAGCCCGGGAACACATTGTTGAGGAGATCCGGCAGGACAGAGAAAATCTGGAGGATTACCGCCGGATAGCCAAAGAAGCGTACACAGAGCAGTATGCCGGGATCGTGCGGCGTATCCGTCAGACCCTGGGTGTTGCCGAAAAGACAAAGCTTGTCCTGCTGCTGGGACTGCTGGAGGAGGACTATAAGGCTACGATGGGAGGATGTCAGGATGGGAACTGTGCGTGAAAAACCTGAAATGGAGCTGGATCAGGGATCTGTGGAGCAGATCAGAAAGCTGTTCAATGATTATGTGGTCGACCCGCTGGGCAAAGAGCTGAAGGAAGCTGAATCGCAGATCAAATCCGATGAAGCAACACAAATGGGTACGCTCAAGAATGACCTTGAAACCAAACTTGATGGCACAAATGGCAGGTTGGAGGATGTGCTTCGGGCGCTTGGAAATCCCAAAGAACCATTGGCAAATTTGCAGAGTAAATTGGATGACCTTGGGGAGAAACTTGAGAATGATCTTGAGAACAAGCTCACCGCCCAGAACGAGACGCTGGAAAACAGCCTGACGAGCCATTTGGAAACGCTTCAGGATGCCCTGTGCGGGAGCCTTGCGGAAAATACTGCCCTGCTTACGGAGCAGAGCGATGCCGATCAGAAGGCTGTGCTGGAAAGAGTTGCGGCGTTGGAGCAGCAGCTGCTCACAGCGGTGGGTAACAGCAGCACCCAGATGACGGAGTACCACGCTGGCATACAGGAAACACTCACCGCCCAGAGCGAAACGCTGGAAACCAGCCTGACGAGCCATCTGGGAACGCTCAAGAATGCCCTGTGCGGGAGCCTTGCGGAAAACACTGCCCAGCTTACAAGGCAGAATGATGCCGATCAAAAGGCTGTGCTGGAAAGCGTTGCAGCGCTGGAGCAGCAGTTGCTTACAGCACTGGGCGACAGCGGCACCCAGATGACGGAGTACCGCGACGAGGCAAAGGCAGAGCTGGTGGAATACCAAAAGACGCAGCAGCAGTTCGCAGTGCAGAAATACAAGCTGCTGCTGGGCACTTCACTGGCATTTGGCATCGTGAATTTTCTGGGCATCGCGCTCCTTCTGTACCTCAACTTTATGCCCTGAGCAGATACTGATGCGTTTTTGATAATGCCTTACAGGTCCACTGTACTTTCAGGTTATTACAATCACGGTCGATTGCACATACAATACAAGTATCACTTCAATGAACGGAGGGTACTTGTACTATGGTGGACTATGCCGACATCGGAAAACGCATCCGTGCCTGCCGCCTTGCAAAGGGCATGACGCAGGAGCAGCTGGCCAATGAGGTCGGCGTGGTGGTCACGCACATCAGTCATATCGAAACAGGCAATTCCGTACCCAGCCTGAAAACGCTGATCGACATCATCAACGCACTGGACTGTTCGGCGGACGAGCTGCTGTGCATTGAAATCAAAAAAGCAAAGCCGGTGTTCGACAGCTGGATGACCGAACAGCTTGCAGATTGCTCTGCCGATGAGGCAAAGATCATCAAAGAAACGGTGGTCAGCCTGAAAAAATCGCTCCGGAAGGTGTACGGAAAGTCCTCTAAATACAGATATGACTAAAACTTCAAAAAACTGAACGCTAGTTGGTAGGTGTTGAGCGCCTGAAAAAGCACCCATAAAGTAAACGAACCGCCCCGGTTTCCATAGTAGGAAGCCGGGGTGGTTTTTCTATGCAAAGCTATATTATAGAAAAATCCCAATGGAAGTTTGCCGGATGGACAATATTGGTGTCCAATCATCGCTTTATAATAAAAGCATCAAAATGATTCATTGGAATCATTCCGAACGGAAAAGGTTACGCATCCATTGAGATGGGAGGAAACATCATGAAAGAGCTATTTGAAATCTATGATGGCAGTGCAGAAGCTAAAAAAGCCAAAGGAAAATCCAAAAATCTGAGCGGCTTTCATCCGCTGTTTACCGCATCTGCCCGCAGAAGCATCGCGCTGGATTCCTTAAAGATCTGGCTGCTGCTGGGGTTCGTTGTGGGCGTGGTGACAGGTGTTGCAACCGGTGCCGGAGCAGTGTCGGTCCTTTTGGGACTTCTGATCGCCGCAGTGATCTATTTTGGCTTCCGGGATGATGTCTATAAAAAAGTCTATGGCCCGGAGCATGACAGAGGCCAGCTGCCTTTGCCGGAAGGAATGAGCTGGGAAGAAGCGGTAGACCGCATACGGCGCGGATTTGCCAACCCGGACGTTGAACAGGTTACGGATACTGCGGATGCCGTGACCTTTTACAGCAAAAAGCGTGGTACCTATCAGCTGAAAAACACAGCCGATGGCCTGAAAATGACCATCCTGACCAAACCATCCAAAAGCAGCAAAAAAGAATACTTATATGCGGTGTTCAGCAGCGTTTTGCTGTCGCAGGTGATCGCCATCCTGTACCCTGAAAAAATTTCTGCGGAGCAGGTGGAAGAAGAAAAGGCAGCAGTCCGGAAGCTGTTCGGCGCACACAAGATGCCTCTGGTCATTGAACTGGCGATTACGGCGGCGTTTGTTGCATTCGCAGCGTATGTGCTCTATACTACGCTCTATTCGGATAGTGCCCGCTCCAAAGGAGTTTCGGACGGATACTTTAGTGCTTTTCCGGCAGGGACAACGGTTGGCGAGGTGCTGGACGGTTTCTTTGCAAACGGCAAGTGGGAAAACTATGAACAGGACGGAGTGACTTTTGTTCACTACAGCGGTGAGTGCGTTAACACACAGACCGGAGAAGAGATTATCATGGGCATCTATTTTAAGCTGAAGGAGGACAAGTCGTTCAGCATCGACCGGATGACCATGGACGGTGAGACGATGAATCTGTTGGAACAGTACGCCGTGCTTTCCAAAATCAGTGACAGCTATTGCAAAGATCATGGTATTGCCAGCAGCAATGCACTTGACGAATTGGAAAATGCTTTGGATGATGCTCTTGCGGATTCATCTTCCAGCGTCAGCATGGCAGAACCTGAGAGCGAAACGGTGAGTGTTGCAGAAAGTATCGTGCTCAAATTCTTTCAGACTGGGGCGCTTTAATTGAATTTCATACCGAACCAGATTTTTTGAGCGTTCCAAATCGTCTGGAGAAATCGAATAGCTCTCCTTTTCACAATTCAAGAGCTGCTGATGCTTGTCATAGAGTGCAAAATCGTACCACGTTTTTTCAAATTTACAGCTTCGGATCTCATTGTGCTGGTTATAGTGCAGTGCGCGACCTTTTCTGTACGGGTCAACGCTTCCTGCATAGCGAATGATTTTTACTATCAGCGCGGGATCGCATTTTACATAGAAGTCTTGTGTAATATCCAACCGATGCATTTTCCATTTAACAGAATCCTCAATTTCAAGGAGTCCAAGCTGCTCCAATTCATCCAGAAATGCCTGCTCTTGCATGACCAAACCTTCTGGCGATAAATCTGTTAAACTTAAACGAGACGGGTCACCTGCGATCCGAGCAAGGTTCACACCAGATAACGTTATGTATCTCTTCCTGAAATCTGGGTAATCCGCCAATGTGATGGTCAAACCACCATCTTTTCTTTTATAAGAGTAGCCTTTTTTCGAGGAGCCATGATACGGGATCCGATAGTATTTTCCAGCGGATACCATTTTTTGAATTGCTATAAATACAGTGCGCTTCGCTTCGCAATCTGTGTGCGTTCCATTCACTTCAAACGTATGAATGGAAGGTGCTAAAAGTGGGAGCTTCTTTGCCATTGTCATAAAAAACACCTCTTTTTGTGATTTATCAGGATGTTATGAATCAAATAAAAATTGATCGGGAGGAACAACTACTATAAAACGCATGGCATTCTATCTGGTGGTTTATGACACTGTTATCCATAGATCGAAATCTAATAGAATGATAATAAACTGTTTTTTGGGATTTCTTATAGGGCGATTTGATCAAAGGCAGCGTATTTTCAATCTCTGCCCATCAAATTCATTATGCCGAATGAAAAAATCATTACAGACTGCAATAAATCCAGTTTCGACATTTGGGATGGCTTTCGTCCAATCAGACAGGTCTGGTTTTCTTTATCAAAAGCCAGCGGGCATTTTGTATCTTGTTTTGTGAGTGGAAAGAAGGTACAATAATAACAAGTGACTCACATCTGCGAGGTGATACTATGCTGAACATCTACTTTGGAGATATGCCGGAGGCAGTCTACAATACTTCGGTCTATTTCAATTACACTTATGAGGATGAATGGCTGACTTCTGACTTTGCCAAAGAGGTCATCAAGAAAATTGATAAGTCCGATGTCAAAGGCCCTCATGCGGTGGAAAGCCCGGTTCTGGGTGTCATCTCGCCGGAAAAACTGTCCGGCGGCACGAAAACACTTTTGTTGATGGCAAACGACCCGGAAAAGGTATTCAATGCCTCAACTTGCGGTGACAACTGCGCACCCTTCATTCTGAAGCTGGCGAAAAAGAAGGACTTGACCATCAACCTGCGGCATCTCATGGACTTTGGTAAGAAAAAATTCCCGGTGGATGTGAAAGTCCTGAACACCGGTGATGTGGTGCACAGCATGGAAGAACTGATGCCGATTGCATTTCAGTTTGTGTGAGGCGATAGGATGAAGGGAAAACATAAAATCGAAGTCCGAAGCGGACGGGTCGTTTTCACGATCGAACTGGAACGGAACATTACGATTCTGCGAGGGGACAGCGCCACCGGAAAAACAACGCTGGTAGAGATGCTGCAAGCATACGAGACCTACGGCAGACAGAGTGGCGTGACGGTGAGTTGTGATAAACCGTGCCGGGTGCTGTCGGGTGTCAACTGGGAATTGCAGCTGAATGCGACCCATGACAGCATCATGTTTGTGGATGAAGGCAGTACCTTTGTTTCGAGTTTGGACTTTGCCCGTGCGATTCAGCATTCGGACAACTACTATGTGCTGGTCACAAGAGAAGATTTGAGCACCCTGCCGTACAGCGTAAACGCGATTCTGGAACTAAAAAAGACCACGAGCCGCTTCAAACGGACTTATAACAAAGCGTACCCGATCTATGATTCGCTGACAGCCAGCAATGTGCAGCTGGAAGGTGTTGAAAAGCTGCTGACAGAGGATGCAAATTCCGGGTATCAGCTGTTTACAAAAATCGGTGAGAAATACGGCATTGTCTGTATCTCTGCGGCAGGAAAAGATAATATCAAACAAAAGATCTTCCCAATGAAATCCGAGAAGGTTCTGGTAATTGCGGATGGTGCGGCGTTTGGCCCGCAGATGAACGACATTTATCGTCTGATGCAGGAGGATAGCACAAAGTTCAGCTTGTACCTGCCGGAATCGCTGGAATGGCTGCTCTTGAAAGCGGATTTGCTCGGACAGCCGGACGTTCTTGAAATTCTGGAGCATCCGGCAGATTTCATTGAGAGCAGCGAATTCTTCAGCTGGGAGCGATTCTTCACGAACTTGCTGGAACAGCGAACGAAAGACATTTCCTATATGCGGTATGACAAGGCAAAACTGCCGGAATTCTATTTGCAGGAAGAAAATTTGGAGAAGATCATTGCGGAGATGGGGTAAAACACACTGGAAATTCACAAATAACGTATCATCGTTACTCCGAGCGCTCTGTAATTTTGGAACCCGCTCAGGCTGCGATTAAGTCTCCCCGGAAATAAAATCTGATAGGACAAAGAAGATAAAAGCTCTTGGCTTCTGTAATGGAGGCCAAGAGCTTTTTGCATCTTGTTTTGTAAGCGGAAAGAGGGTACAATGATAGCAGAAGTACGCACATCAATGAGGTGATACTATGCTGAACATTTTTTACGGTGATATGAAGGAAGCGGTGTACAATACGGCTTCTTATTTCAAATACGATTACGAGGAAGACTGGATCGTTGACCCGATGGTCAAGGAAATGATTCGGGATGTGGATAAGTCTACCGTTATCGACAGTGGTATCATTGACAGCCCGGTCTTGGGTAAAATTCCACCGATTGGTTTGTCTGGTGGCGTAAAGACACTGATTTTGGTAAAGTTTGAGCCGGAGAAAGTGTTCAATGTATCGACTTGCGGTGACAACTGTGCAAAGTGGCTGCTCAAAATTGCAGAGCAGGAGGATCGCACGGTGAATTTGCGTCACCTGATGGATTTTGGCAAAAAGCCGTTTACAATAAAAGTGCTGAATACGAATCAAATCGTTCACAGTATGGAAGAGCTGATTTTGGCCGCAGGTGAGTTTGTGTAAAGGGGCTGACAGAAATGAAAGGCATTCATAAAGTGGTCGTTGGCACAAAGTACCTGAAATATGAATTTGAACTGCGACGCAACTTGACCATCATTCGCGGGGATAGCGCAACGGGTAAAACGACTCTCGTAGATATGATTCGTACCCATATGAACGATGGAGAGAGTGGACCGGTCACTCTAAATTGTGATAAAAGTTGCTACGTGGTAGAAGGAAATCTTTGGAAGGGACAACTTGACAATATTCAGGACAGCATTGTTTTTATCGACGAAGGAAACGAGTTTGTCAGGACCAAAGATTTTGCGCGTGCGATTCAGCAGACGGATAACTATTATGTTATCGTGACCAGAGAGGGTTTGCCAGCCTTGCCATACAGTGTGGAAGAAGTGTATGGAATCCGAACCTCTGGAAAGTATGGGACACTGAAACAGAGTTATCATTCGTTCTATCGAATTTACCCGGATAGTACGACTGAAAATATTAAACCGGAGAAGATCTTGACAGAGGACAGCAATTCGGGGTAGCAATTCTTTGATGCGGTCTGTAAAGAACAGCAAATACAGTGTGATACTGCAAACGGAAAGTCCAATGTGTTTTCCTATTTGAAGGCTCATAGGGATGAAAAGATTCTGGTGATTGCAGATGGTGCCGCTTTTGGCCCGGAAATGGACAGGGTGTTGCAGTTGGTGCAGACAAGAAAAAATCTGGCACTATATCTGCCGGAATCTTTTGAATGGCTGATACTTTCCTCTGGAATTTTGAAAGATGCAGAGACCACACAGATTTTGCAAACACCGTCTGGCTACATCGATAGTAAGGAATATTTTAGCTGGGAGCGCTACTTTACGGCACTTTTGATAGAGAAAGCGGCTGGGACATATCTGAATTATACTAAGAAAACGCTGAATGAGGCCTATCTGAGGGATGGTGTGAAAAACGCGATTTTGGGACAGATGCAGAAAGTCGAATTGAAATAAAATCAAAAGAAAGTGGAATCGTAATGAGGATACAGTATACATTAAAGGTTTATCCGGCAGGGCTTGGGCGCAGCGTATACAGAACGATAACCATCTGTGGTACGGATACACTGGATCAGCTCTGCATGGCGATTTTGAATGCATTTGATTTTACGGCAGAGCATCTGTATGAATTTTGCATGGACAACAAGATGTACAGCGAAGACTGCTATCGATTCAATCCGATGGAAGATGACCTGTTTGACGAAGATGATGCAGAAGGAACCGATATTGCATTGGATGAACTGGGGCTGATCGAAGGACAAAAATTCTCGCTCCATTATGACTTTGGCGACGATTGGATGTTTGCCATCCGTGTGATGAAAATAGAAGAAGTAAAAAAACATTGCAAGCCGATGCTGCTCAGTTCAAAAGGAAGCGTTGAGCAGTACCCGGAGGGAGAAGAATGATGCCCAACGCTCTGTAATTTTGGCACCCGCCCAGGCTGCTATTAAAAAAACGAGAGCATAAGGACTTTATAGCGAGTTATCGTTAAAAATCAAGCTTAAAATAAGACTCACCGTCAATTTTGACGGTGGGCCTTATTTGTTTTCTCATGTATGAGATGAATTACATTTAACACAGGGCTGCTTCCCAGAAGCATCACAGATACACCTCCACAGTCAGGTCGGTCCACGCTGCACGGCGGAACTGGTGGGGCATCTTGTTGGCTTCCCGGTAACGCTTGGCGGTTTCAAAGTCGATGGTGAAGGTAAGGATGGGCTTTTCCGATACAGCCATCAGATCGGCGCGCTCCTCTTTGGACTTCTTGCAGCCGGTGTTCAGCTTCCAGCGGTAGGAGTAATCGGCAATGGGGGTGACCACTTCAACGAACTGGTCAATCAATTCGGGAGCAAGACGGGCACCGTGCACATCGACCTTCTGAGAGAGAAAATCGTAGATCGCTTTCATGTCCGAAGAAACCGTCTGCGGTTCGGACGCAGGGGAGAGGGCTTTCAGCTCTTGCTCCAAGTGTGCAATCTCGTCATCTGCCTGTTTGCAGAGGGCTTGATATTCTTCTCGTGGCAGTTCGCCGTCTGCACGCATGGCAGCGTAGTTCAGCTTGCGTTTTTTGATTTTTTCGATCTGGCCCTGAATCGGTGCAGCGGACATTCGTGTGGCGGCTTTTCCGTTCTGGCAGCTTTCAATCATCTTGCAGGCACGAAGGATGGCTTTATTCTGATTGCCCCAGACCTTTTCAAAGATCTTCTTCGCCATCAGTTCCAGCTTCCACTCCGGGATAGAAATGGCATCACAACTGAGCTGTTCGGTCATGTTGTGCTCCAGAACGAAGGAACGGGTCGGGTTGACGGTTCGCATATTGCACTGGTAGCCAAAGACCGGCGTTCCGTCCTTCAGTTTGCGCCAGTTGAAAATGCGGTAGGAAGAACCGCAGCGGCAACGAAGTTTTGCGACCCATAAATATTTGGTGCTGTCAATGCCCTTGCGTCGTGTTTCTCCATCAGGAAGACGCAGATTGACAATACGGCTTTTACGGATGCGCTCACATTCATGCCAGAGGGCTTCTGATACGATCGGCTCAAAGTTGCCTTTTACATAGACGAAGGAAGTTTCGTCCAGATTGTTGATGCGTTTCTTTTCAAGATAGTTGTTGACCTTGGACTTGTTGTAGCAGACATAGCCCATATACGTTGCGTTACGAAGGATGCGGCTGATCTTTGTACAGGACCAACTGACGTTTCCGTGCCCATCCTTACGACCCAGCCGGGAAAGTTCATTGACGATCGCCTTTTCCCCGTAGCCCTGAGAATAGAGCGTGAAAACCATCCGTATGGTAGCAGCCTGTTCCTCGTTGATAACGTATGTACGGTTGACCTTATCCCGGTCATAGCCGATAATGTTGCCGCTGCCGTAAAGCACACCGTTCTGCCGGCTTATCTTCTGCCCGGCAAGAACACGCTCTGAAATCTTGCGGCTTTCCTCCTGCGCCATGGTTGCCATGATGGAAAGCCGGAGTTCGCCATCGCCGTCCATCGTCCAGATGTTGTCGGATACGAAAAAGACCTCTACGCCGAAATTACGGAGTTCACGGGTGAGTTGAAGGGTATCGACGGTATTGCGGGCAAAGCGACAGACCTCACGCGTAACGATCAGGTCGAATTTCCCGCACTTGGCATCGGAAAGCATTTTCATAAAGGCCGGGCGCTTTTTGGCGGAGGTTCCGGTGATGCCCTCGTCGATATAGCGGTCAACGACCTGCCAGTTGGGATGATACCGAAGCTGGTCATCGTACCATTGCATCTGGTTGCCAAGCGCATCGACCTGCGCTTCATGCTGGGTGGAAACACGACCGTAAAAGACAATGCGGCGGTCACGGTCCTTGTCCAATGGGAATTGCCCAAAGTACATTCTTTGCGTGATGTTCATATCGCTGTACCTCCTTTGCCCGTAGTATAGAAGATTGAGAAGGGAATATGTAGGATGTCGCCGGTGTCAGCGACATCCTTGACATTACGCAGAATATCTGCTAAGGACCTGATGATAGACCTCAGCAGAGATCAGGTTATTGTCAAATAAAATGGAAATCAGCTTTAGTGCAGTTGCATCGATGCTGAAAACGTTGGGAGGAACAGCGGGGGAAAGGGGAGAAGAAACGTTCTTATTGATATTATCGACCTCCGTTCAAATCCAGACTGTTCATCAGGGCTTCGTTGATCTGGTACATTTCGCCCGGCGTAGTTTGCCCTAGGAGACGCTGTATGCGTTCTTTATCGATGGTAAAGATCTGTTCCAGCAGCACCATAGAGGGCCTTGAAAACGCTGGATTTCGGTCAATGAGAACATGGGTAGGCTGGTTTGGCTTTTTGGTGACTTTTGAGGTCACAGCAGCCACAATCACAGTCGGCGCAAATTTATTTCCGGTATTATTTTGAATCACAATAACAGGACGTTTACCTCCCTGCTCGGAGCCATAGTGCGGGTCAAGGTCTGCATAGTAGATCTCGCCCCGGAGAAAACCAAAGTCTTTTGTTACATATACGGTGGCAGTCAACCCCCTTTTCCTTATGTAGGCAAAAGCCGCCCTTGCGGACGGCTTCTGCGATGTGAAAGGAAACCAACATGAAGAAGTAAGGTCACTGCTTGATGGGCAGATTAAAGCGGCGGCTGGAGCCGTTGTAGGTGCGAAGGATCAGCATCATATACTTGTAGCTGACGGTGCCGCTCAGGGATTTCTCATCTCGCACCAGCGTCATGGGGTGGATGGTTTGCAGACGCTTCACCAGACGCTCCGGGTCATACTCGCCCTGATACAGAGCCACAAAGCGAACCATGCCCTGCAGGATGCCGGAGCGGAGGGAATCGGGGTCACCCTCCCAGCCCTTTGCCAACATGGTCAGGGCTTCTTTGTAGAGGTCTGCGCCGTAGGCTTTGTACTCCTTGAAAGCCGTGCGGATGCAGATGATCTTCCACGGAGCACGGTAGCTGTCCAGACCGAGCTGCAGACCGGTGCTTTCGGTGGCGTTCAGGAATGCAATGGACTCTGCATCCTTGCCCACCAATGCCGCACGAAGTTCGGCACCGGCAGTCAACGGTCGGGAAACGCCGGTCTGCTTGGAAAAGAGAATCGCTTCCTCCTCCTTTGTCAGCCCGGTGTACACCTTGCAGATGATGGGAAGGTCGGCACCGCCGTTCATGGATTTCCGGGTCACAAGCGTGTGCTGCCCGTCAAAGACAAAGTAGTGTCCATCCCGGTAGCTGACCTTGGGTGGATTGGCAATCAGCTCGGTAAACTCTGCCGACATCTTCTCAACATTCGGGATGCTCAGATCCCGCTGGTAGTCGGCAGGGATCTCAAGGAAGGCACTGTTGATGACTTTTTCCTCATAAGGCCGCTGGGCAAAGAGGGCTTCGATGATGCTCTCATCCGTGATTTCGGGGGAGATCTCAGGCATAGTGCTGGTGCGGTTCATATTGTTCATAGCTTATCCTCCAATTTTTGCAGATAGTCTTTGACCTTCTGGATGTTCCATTTGACAGCATTACGGTTTTCTGTGTCGGTCAGAATATCGGGATAGTCCCGAAAAACGCTCTCCCAGCGGCGTATCATGGTGTTGGCAGCACCCGATACCTCACAAAGCATCGCGGCTCCATCGGCAAGCTGCTTGGCATGGTAGCGGTTGTTTGCGATTTCAAGAATCTGCTGACGGTCAACTTTCAACGGTTCATTCTCCTTTTGTGGAAAGATCGGCTCGGATAGAGCAGGAGCAGACGTTGGTTCTTCGTCAGGAACTTCTTCATCGGATGTACTGGCATCAGGTGGCGGTGCAGCTACGGCTGGGGGCGTTTTCTGCTTTTGTGCAGGCGACTTTGGTGGCTTCGCTTCTTTCGGCTTGCAGATCTCAGCCACCAGCGCAGGACGTTCTTCGGGAGGGGCACGGGCGACGGATGCAATCTCGGCGGCGGTCGGCTTGACCTCGCCGGAAAGCACTTTCTGCCGTGTGCCGGGAACGGCTTCTTCGGCTGCATCCAGCCCTCGTGCAAAATGCTCTGCATCTTTTACAAATGTTTTTCCGACATTGTTTTCAGCTGCGACTTTCATGCAAGTCTTTTCACCGCCGATCAGGTGCCGTGTCGCGGCACCTGATTTTGCCACCGGGCTTCTTCTGTCGCCGCCGTTGGCACATTTTTCGGCTTCGTATTGTTTCCCAATGAGGTACTTCTTCTGTTCCGGGGTGAGGTTACGCCGCCCTAGCTGGTTTTTGCAGATCCAGATGATGGCTTCATAGCGGCTTGCAAACTCCTTCTCGTGAACGGTGAAAGGAATCTCCGGGTGCTTCTTGGCAATGGTGTAGCGGTTGTGTCCATCCACAATCAGCCCTTCCCATACGATGATCGGGTTGATGATACGGCCATCTCGCAGGATGTTAGCTTCGAGCTGGTTCAGTTCTTCAAAGGTAAGCGGCGGGATCTTGCCTTGGAACTCCGGGTCGATTTTAAGCGCATTCAGATTCATCATCAAACCGTCCTTTCTTAAAGTAGGTGGTTTTCGGGCTGGTGGGCTGGATGTAATAGTCAAACCCAAAGCGGGTCTGGCAGTAGGTGCAAGGCTCCTTAATTGTCTGTCTGGGGTCTGCACGGCGGACACGGATGCCACGGGCATTGCGGAACGCATCCAAGCAGCGGGGGCAAAGGGTGGTCAGGGTCGATTCGTCGGTCTTGTGGGTAAAAGTACGGCTCATAGTCATTACCTCCGTGTCATCAGAATGAATGTTCGATATGGAAAAAGCCCACTGCCTTGATTCAGAAGAATCCCGGTGGTGGGCTTTGAAGTTTTGCTTTAAGTTTTTCCAACCTATTTGTCCTCGACCCCCGTTGGATTTGGAATGCACCTCGGTAAGTGGGGACTTGCACCCACACTCCACATTGGCTTCTTCAGCCACCCCGCCTTCTTTATGGCCGGGCCGCGAGTTACGGAAGTTTCATTATTTTGTCCGAGGGAATGATATTCAGTTTTCAAGGTACGGCTTACAGCTTCGGGCTTCTCCCCGTCTGGGGTGTTGCCCTTGCTGTGACCATAGTGTACCTGAAAACCAAATGCTTTTTTAGGAGGTCGTACCTCCGGTTTTTTGGCTTAAAAAACCGGAAGTGATGCTTCCGGTTTTGACACAAAAATAACGTTGAATCGATGTTTCATTTTTGCAAAAAATACGATAAAATTGAAATTTTTCAAAAAAGTTTTTTGAGCACAAAAACAAAAAACGCCCCTCTGAACAAGCAGCGCAATGCTGCCTGCCCGGAGGGGCGCGATTTTATATAGAGTTAAAGTTCTTCAGCGATTGCAGACAGTTTCTGCATAATACGCTGCAATTTCAAACGGAGCTTTTGATTTGTCAAACGCTTTTGCTGCAACTTGTTTCGTAAGCTTTCTTCTTGGTCAGATAACGACTTTCCCATAATCAAATGATCCAGTGTTACATCAAAAAATGCAGCGATCTCGATGAAAAGGTCAATAGAAGGAATATACTCCCCACTCTCAAGACTGCGGAGGTGGCGGTCGCTGACATTCAAGCGGACGGCCAGTTCTTCCTGCGTCAGGTAGCGCTCTCTGCGCAGCTTTTGAATACGCTTTCCGGTGTTGAACTGATCATAATACATCATATGCCAGCCCTCCGACCAAGCAGGTAGGCAGCCACAAGCTGCGCCACAAGGTCAGAGCGCAAAGATACAGTCGGCGGGTCAGATTCTGTTTGCCGGGACTTGGTTTGTACTCGATGATTCTCCTTTTCATGTTTTTGTCCTTTCGTTTTCAATGGTGGAAGGCGGGCAGAGCGCAAAAAGCGCGGTGCATCTTTAATAACAGAGAAAAATCTCTATATTATAGGGCAAGAAGAAAAACGTCAGGGCTATAATGCAGGCGTTGATAAATAGCAGCGGCTTCGTACAATGCTGATACATTTCTAATAGGGCACATAAACCGATGTCAATGTGTTATTTATCGAATTTCCTGATCGATTGCAGTGAAAATCGAGGCGTTAAAAAAATCTACAAGCGTAATTCCAAGGCCATCACACAGTTTTTTGACGGTTGGAACGGTGACGCTCTGCTGGGAGGAATCAAGCATACTGTAAACGGTGGACGGAGTGACACCGGAACGGACAGCAAGGGCATTGGGACTTATGTTGCGTTCCTCGCAAAGCTCTTTGAAACGTAATGCAACGGCATCTTTTACTTTTGTATCTTCATCGGTCGCTAATATCATATGTCTGTTCTCCTTTTTTGTAGATATTAGCGGAAATAGGTTGTTTTTGTGTACGGCGCGCCGTATATTCAAGAATGATGTTCCCGAAATTTTGCCACGAAAATCAACCGACAGAAAGACAAGAAAAGGTATCCTCCATTTGGTTAATGGAAGGAAATGTTCAATAAGCTGCGTTTTATCGAAAGTTTTGCGGATTCCTGACCACGAATTGCCCCCTTAAAAGTTTTCGAAAACACGATTTATTTCTTTTCGTTTGCGTGTCATATCAGAGTGAACATATTTTTTTAACGTGACTGCAGCATCTGCATGACCCAACAGTTCGCTCAAGGTTTTAATGTCGCAATGCGCCTGCAAACAGGTCGTTGCAAAGGTGTGGCGAAGCGCATGAGGATGCGCCTGATGGACACTGGCTTTTTTCAGATAGCCGTAAATGCTCTTACGGTAGCATCGAGGTTCGACTGGCTTTTCCTCATTGCCAGAAAGAAACCACGTTCCGCTGCTGAAATCTTTCGACAGCTTCTTCAGAACACGAAGCAGCGATTTTGGAAGTGGAATCTCACGATGGGAATTTTGGGTCTTGGGAGATTGAACGATGACTTTTGTGTGGCCATTTCCACAAGAAATCCGAGTCACTGTCCGTTGGATCGTCACAGTTCCTGCCGATAAATCAAAATCTCCCCATTTCAATCCGCAGATCTCGCCGATACGCAGCCCTAACTGAAAGCCAAGCAGTAGACCTATTTTCCGGGACGTAGGCTCATCCATTACGAACGACTGTAATTTCTTTTGTTCTTCTGTGGTAAACGGCAGCAGCACTTTTGGGGATTTTTGCGGCAGCTTTACCATGATCTCCAAAGGGCGAATGAGATGAAAATGCGCTGCATACTTGCAGATGCGCCGCAGCATCGACAAGCACTCCTGTGCCATGGTTGCCCCTAAAGGCTTTTGCTTTCCGTTGGCTGGTGTTATCACTGCCAAAAGTCCCTGCTCCAGAATTTTTTCGTTTAAAGCACTCACTTTGAAATCCCCAAAAACAGGTTGGAGATAATGTTGCAAAGTATACTGATAGTGTGAAAAAGTCGATTCTTTTACACCCTGCCGGACAGAATACAACCATTGCTCTGAAATTTCCGAAAAAGTAATATCGGTACTGTTCAGGTTGTAAATGCCGTACTCTGCTTTCTTACGGGCAGAGATTCCCCTTACTTCGGTATAAGTCGCCCCATATACATAGCCCCAGCAGGGCTTTCCGTCCGCAGAACGGCCTTTGATATATCGACCCTCCCACCGTCCATCGCTGCGCTTTCGGATGTTTTCACCGCGTCTTGCCATATAAAGCCTCCTGCTGACACCTTATTGACCACTAATGATTTGAAAATTGAAGTTGTGGTTGATTATCTGAACAAATTGGACAACAAATCACAAAAAGATTGACTATATCGCTGAAAATTCTCCGGGGGGGGTACAAAATGATGCCGAACCCTCTTTACTCAATGGTAATTCAATGGTAAAATAGAATGGTTAAAATAACAAGATTTGTCAAACACATGGTATCTTCCATTAACCAAATGAGAGATACCCCTTTATGCGGGAAGGGGTGAACAAGGTGGCATTGCGCCTGTTTGAGCACAACAAGAAAGCATATCATGCGGCAGTCCGGATGATGGACCAGTATGGCAAGGCTGCCATTGTTCATCCCACCGGCACCGGAAAGAGCTATATTGCGTTCAAGCTGATCGAGGACAACCCAGAGAAGGTCGTGATCTGGCTTACTCCCAGTGAATATATCTTTAAGACCCAGCTGGAGAGCCTGAAGAGGAACGACCCGGATTTTCCGTTGGCAAACGTTCTCTTTTATACCTATGCCAAACTGATGTGCTGCACGCAGGCGCAGCTGGACGAAATAGCAGCGCAGAAGCCTGCCTATATTATACTCGATGAATTCCACCGTGCCGGTGCTGAATGTTGGGGCGAAAGCACGGTGGCTTTATTAAAGTTATGCCCGGATGCAAAGCTTCTGGGGCTGACGGCAACAAACATCCGATATCTGGATAATAACCGCGATATGGCCGAAGAACTTTTCGATAGCCGTGTTGCGAGCAACATGACCCTTGGCGAAGCAGTCGTCAGGGGTATTTTGCCTGCCCCGAAATATGTGACCACGGTCTACCAGTACCAGAAAGCACTTGCAAAGTATCAGTCGCGGGTGGATAACCTGCGGGCGCCGGGCATTCAGGATGTGAATCAGAAATATCTGGACGCGCTGCGCCGCGCACTGGAGCAGGCAGACGGCCTGGATAAAGTATTTGCCCATCATATCACGAATAAGGCTGGCAAGTACATTGTGTTCTGCGCCAACAAGGAGCACATGGACGAGATGGTGTCCCATGTGCCGGAGTGGTTCGCGGGGGTCAACCCGGATGTGGTGGTGTACGAAGCCTACTCCGATGACCCGAATACCGACAAGTCGTTTGCGGACTTCAAGACGGATACGACCAACCGGCTGAAGCTACTGTTCTGCATCGATATGCTCAACGAGGGTGTCCATGTGGAGGGTATTTCCGGCGTGATCCTGTTCCGACCAACGATTTCGCCCATCATCTACAAGCAGCAGATCGGACGTGCCCTGACCGCCGGGGACACCGCAGCCCCGCTGATCCTGGATGTGGTCAACAACTTTGAGGGTTTGACCAGCATTTCCGGTCTGCAAAGTGAGATGCAGGAGGCTGTTCACCGGCTCTATGCCAACGGTGAAGGCGACAAGATCATCACTGAGCGGTTCGAGGTTATCGAGCAGGTGCATGATTGCCGGGTGCTGTTCGAACAGCTGCAGGCGAGCCTTTCTTCTGGCTGGGAGCACTACTTTTCTGAGGCGAGCATCTACTATGCGGAGCACGGCAATTTGAACGTTCCGAAACTGTATACGACGCCTAGCGGTCTGAGCCTTGGGGTGTGGCTGGTCACCCAGCGCCGGGTGCGCGAGGGACAGATCCAAGGCAACCTGACTGAGCAGCAGATCGCACGGCTGGACAGCATCGGGATGATCTGGGGCAACCGGAAGGAAATCGCGTGGCAGCACGGATTTGAGGTTGCAAAGAAATACCACGACACCTACGGAAACCTGATGGTGCCCGGAAAATATGTAGACCCGGACGGCTACCCACTGGGACAGTGGATCATCAAGACCCGACAGCAAAAGCTGAATGGCCGCTTGAAAGAAGAGCGCATTGCACAGCTTGATGAGCTCGGTATGGTATGGAACATTTTCGATGCCAAGTGGGAAAAAGCTTATGCGCTGGCTGCGGCTTACTATGAGGAAAACGGCAACCTGAATATCCCGCGTTCCTATGTGACAGCGGCTGGTGAACGGCTGGGACAATGGGTCGCAAGCCAGCAATGGGCGTACCCGAAAGGAAAGCTGACGGACGAACAGGTCGAGCGGCTGAACCGTATTGGGATGTACTGGGGCAACCGCAATGACCGCCAGTGGAACGAAGGATATCAGGAAGCGAAGCGCTACTTTGATGCCCATGGAGACTTGAACGTCCCGGCAGAATATGTGTCACCGGGCGGTTACAACCTCGGAAATTGGGTCAAGCGGCAGCGGTATA
>ENA-OOXJ01000590-OOXJ01000590.1-human-gut-metagenome-genome-assembly--contig:-NODE-590-length-29298-cov-5.152994_pt1 | contig 29298 bp, 35 predicted proteins | sample MGYA00241587_ERZ501343 | MGnify/ENA primary metagenome ERZ501343 (study PRJEB25962, sample SAMEA2042918) | human gut metagenome | biome: human gut; feature: human-associated habitat; material: faeces... | reverse complement strand
CACCCGCCATAAAATCCGCAACTTTAAAATTAACTGACAACAAAACAGTTGCTTTAGCAGCCTGAGTGCTGCTCGTTCCTGCACAGAGTACCTCGACTGTGTAAGGGGCGTCGATTAGAGGTAAATGTGAACAGGGGAGCGCTCCGAACCCTGTCACAGCTTAGGAGCTGCCAAAGTGCATAGCCTGTTGATGGGCGATGCACCGAGGGAGATTTAAAACACCAACTGCGCTCGGAGAAACCCTTGGCAAGATTTTTTCGGACAGGGGTTCGATTCCCCTCATCTCCACCACATAAAAAAGTCAGCAAACAAGCCATATTCAGTGTTTATCGACTTATTTGCTGACTTTTGATAATCAATATTTTGTTTTAAAATGCGTTATTTTGCACTAAAAATCATTATTTTGTTTTAAAATCCAACACAAAATCCAACATGAAATTAGGCTTGTTTTTGAGTGTTCAGCTTCTCTGAAAAATTACTTTCAAAAATGTTAATAATTTTGGTATTCATTTCTTCTTGCTTGTCTCTTAGGGTGTGTTGATAAATATTTTGCAGAACTGACACAGATTTCCAACCACCTATTTGAGCAATATGTTTATCGGGAATACCTTTAGCATGAAGTTCTGAGGCAAAGTAGTGGCGGAGTTTGTGGAAGGTTATGTGAGGTACATCGCATTTCTCAACAAGCCTACGAAACTGACCGTACAGCGTGGCAGGCGAACAACCAAAATATTTCCATTCTCTCACTTCTTTTAGGATATGCGGGGGAAGCGGAATGAATCGGTTTCCTGCATTTGTTTTTGGCGGTTTAATAACAACATTATTGTCTTTGTCATAGACAGCGGCCTTGTTCACGGTGATACCTATATCTGTAATATCATCGGGAGTTAAGGCGCAAATTTCGGAACGGCGAAGGCTGCCCGAGCTTGCAAGCAGGATTGGCACACGAATAAAATCATTTGCGTTATTTAGCAAAATGTTAATCTCGGCGGTTGTCGGGATTATGTATTTAGGCTCAACCTTTTGCGGAAGTCTTGTTGTTATAATAAACCCGGGGCGATACGCTTTGAAAACTGCCGAAAGCAGTCCGTGTGAGTTCCTCACGGTCTTGGGTGAGTACTTTGCTGACATTTCGTTGACAGCCAACTGAATATGCTCCTGAGTAATGTTGTCAAGCTTCATCGGCATAAGCGCTTTAAAATCGTTTCGCAGGTTCTTTTCATATCCGTCAACAGTTGATGAGGAAAGAACAGCGGATTTACTGTCAATGTATCTGCGGTATGCCTGAGCAAGGGTCATATTACTGTATGACAATTCCCGATTTTCACGGTTGTGTGTAAATTCTGCGGCGGTATACTCTGCCTCTTTTTTGGTCGGGGCGGTAAACGATTTATAATGCCATTTACCGTTTTCGTCTTTGTAGTCAGGTACTAAGACACGATAGTTACCCGATTTCAGCTTTTTGGCTTTTGCCATAATTATCATCTCCTGTAATGTGGTATCGGCTCTTGTCCCAACAAGTAAAAATGCCGACACCATTTTATACCATCCTCGTACTGTTCCAGCAGTACGGGGATTTTTTATTTTATTTATTTCTTCCGGCTGATACAAAAGCATATATTGTTACTGCCGTGGTAAAAAACCAAAAGAGGAATAAAAGAAAAACAACAACAGACCGCCAATCAAACGGCATACTAAATAATGTAATCAATCCATATATCCAAAAACCCAATTCAAATGGAATTGAAATCAAAGGAAACATAGACAGTATAAGAAGTGCAACGGCGATTAGCCAACTAACAAGCATAGGGAGCGGAAGCATAAACACGGGAATTACTGTTGCAAGAGCACCTATCCAATAAAAAATTTTATCTTTCATAATTGTCACCTTCCAAACTTATATGATTTAATCAAGTTTCTAAACTCAGCATTACTTATCATATCAGAAACGACAGCGTGTATATTTGGATAAGTGGGATTTGCTTTCGGATTTTTATAAGTTTTTTCAACAGCTGATTCTATTATTTCTTTATTATCAATAAGTGAATCACAAAGCTCTTGTGATGTAAAATCCGTATCAACGAGGAAGTACAAGAATTCAAGTTGCATAGAAAGTCCGAAAATATGAAAAAGAGTTCTATCTTCAAAATTGCTTAAAAAGCCAAAATCTCCCGAATGTGGAACATTATAAGCAAAATTTCCCATTGTACCTGTCAACGCATATCCAACACTTCTTTGAATCGTATCTGATGAAATTTCTCCTGATGATACATAATATAAACTATTGCATAGAGCAGTAGCGCACAATAATTGTTCTTCATTTAAAATTTTTCCAAATGGAGTGTCACGAAATACACAATATGTAGTTGTTATATTAGAAGCAATGAATGTTAAATTACCCCCATTTTCAATATAATTATTAAACAAGTCAGATACATCTGAATTTGTTGACACATCATAGTTATCATAAGTATTCTGCTCGTTTTCTCTTTTCTGAGATTCATTTTTTGTTTTTGATGCTTCTTGATGAATATAAATAATCATCCCCATACAAGCCGCAACAATAATTCCACAAATTATTGAGATTTCCATATCTACCTCTCATTCCTTGACAATATATGTCAATTGATATAAAATAATATTTGAGAGGTGCGTGTTTATCTCTCGCCCTATTTTTTCAACCGTCTGTTGGTGCGAACAACAGGCGGTTTTTCTTTTACATTCTCTTGTAGACTTGACCACGGTTGCCGACATCAACAATTGTTATAAGAAGAATATCGTTATTGATTTCATAGATAACACGATAATTGCCGACACGCAGACGGTAAGCGTTGCTGTTTCCTGACAAGGCTTTTACATCACCGTCAGGAAGTTTTGAAACAGCTTTCAAAATCCGTTCTTGTTGATTACGGGGCTGAGATTTAATAAACTTCTGAGCCTTTTTGTTCAGTTCAATTTTATACTTCATCACAGATTTATCCCCAACTCATTGGCAAAATCTTCAAGGCTGACATTTTCGCTTGAGTCAGACGGGTTATTCTTGTATTCGTCATAGAGTTTCTGGCAGTAAGCGTCATCTTCTGCGTCATCTACGATATGTCTTAAACTTTGCAACATAGTGAGCAGTTCTTCAAGCTGTTCTTCTGAAAAGTCGTTTATAAGGTTAATAATTTTTTCTTTTGCTGACATACGGAATCCTCCTTGTTTTATAGTATTCAAAATTCAATATAAATAATATTTCCTACACGCTTGAAATCAGGCGTGTTTTTCTTTTATGTCTGAAAAATCGGGAGTTGTGTATTTTGCGTTGCCGATTAAATCTTCTGAATATTCAAGCAATTTTTGTTTGCCCTGATTATTCAAAGAACGATAAGAAGAAATTAGTTTTTTCTCATAAGTGTTTAATACAGGACTATTTTTTGAATCACTGTGAGTTAATACACCTTTATCAATACTTTCTATATCTAAAGATAATTCATTAAATATTTTAAGTACAGTGTTTACACCTACGCCACCAATGCCTCTTTTGAAAATCGTATCTAAAGTTGAATACGGTATATCAATCTTCTGTGTAAAAGCACGAACACTTTTATAATTATTCAGAATTTCGTTTTTTAGCTGTTCTTCTATAGTCATAAGAGCAACCTCCTTTTGACATCATTATACACGCTATTTGCAAAAATGCAATACAAATTTACGAAATTACAAAAATATTTTTTAAAAACCTCTTGACAATTTACGGTATTGCGTGTATTCTTTAATTACAGCAAACGCAATTGCGTGAATTACGAAAGGAGATAATCTTATGTATCCAAACTTGGAAGCTGAAAAGTCAAGAAACAAAGTAACCAATAAGGATATAGCTCGTGTGCTTGGAATAGATGCATCAACTGTTTCTGCAAAACTTAACTCATATGATAGGCTCAAATTTTCAGAAGCTAAGGCAATCCGTGATAATTTCTTTCCAACATTACAGGTCGAGTATCTTTTTGATTACAAAACCGCATAAACCAAAGAACCAATACCACATTACATAAAACCAAAGTAGGGGGGTGAGAGGAATGTTTGCTAAATACATTAAAAGTAGGAACTACAAAAAAGGTAAACACGATGTTGTTATACGCTTGAATAATTTCAGTAGTGACAATCAAAAAGAAGATGTGATATGGAAAATAAAACAATTGATGAACCGTATAAACCATACATCCGAAAGTAAGATAAACTACAAAATAAAAATCGGCTGAACATAAAGCTCAACCGATTTGATGTTATCAGTTATTCGACACTGTAAAGAGAATCATATGAGACATCAATAGGGTCGGTGTCATTACAAGCCTCTATAAATAAAGAAGTTGGTACATCATATTTAGGGTCTTGTTCCAAAATTGACAAAGTTGCATAAATCATGCCGTCATCTTTCATCAACTTTACTTGTTCATATAATTCTGAAACCTTAACTTTAATCGCAGACATATTCTCACCTCCTCTCTGATTATAAATAATATCACGAGTTGAGATGAAATACAAGTTAAGTAAACAGCGTAAAGAACCGATACCACATTACATAAAACAAAAGTAGGGGGGTGAGAGGAATGGGTGACATTATCATATTGATACTTATGATTATTCTCGCAGTTTCCAAAACTATAGAGGCGGTACTAACCTTTAATGAAGTATGTGAAGATCGTTCCAATAATCATTGCAACAATCTCAACGATAGTTCCGATGATTTTCCAGAAAGACGGTTTCTTATACCACGGCTTCTTATTGCGGGAATTTGCATCGGTACGACTGTCGGATACGGAATCATAGTAGTTAAAGAAATCTTTCTGTAAGCGTTTGAGAATGTTTTCAGCAAGTGCTTTACTGCTTTTGAAATCAATAGGCAGGCATACGGTGACGGAAATGTTATCGGGAGTGAATGAGGCGGTAATATAATCATCATTCTGTGAAAAATCAAATACGAAAAATTCAAAGGTTTTTACATTAAGATTTTTAGGAATGTCATTTATATCCGCCGAAACGGTTGTGTTATCGGAACAGTATGTAAAGGTACATTTGCAAAAATCAAAAGGAATGCAGTCTTTTAAAAGATTATAAATCTCAGACAATGTCTGAGCAGTAAATTTGTTATAGCTGTCTGATGACAGCTGTGCAGTAGCTTTATATTTTGTGTTCATAATCAAACCTTCTTTCGTTCTGATTATAACATAACGGTCAAGACAGAACCGATACCACATTACAGGAAAATAAAAGTAGGGAGAATCATTATGAATGAAATCAGAGTAAGAATTAAAGACCTCATCAAAGAGCTTCAGATGTTAGAAAGAGACGGCTACGAATGTGCCGACCTCATAATTGAAGAAGCCGAAGAAGGTATTCCGGCTCGCATTATGCTCAGCGACTACGGCTGTGTATTCAAATGCAAAGACTGACCCAAGAACCGACAAGGGGGTGATAAAGTGAGCCGAATTACAGTAAGGATTGATGACCTAATCAATCAGCTTAACGAATTAAAACGAGATGGTGCTAAAAAAGTTTTGCTTGAAATTGAAGAAGGTGTTGCAGACCCCGAGGAGAATTGTCCGAACAGGATAAATCTGATGTCTGCATATCACCTGAGCGATTTTTGGGCAGAAGTATTTGAAAGTGACTAAAAAGCAAAAGTCGATACCAGATTACAGGAATAAATGAAAGGGTGAGAAAAAATGCCAAGAAAATTAGCCAAGCCCGAGGACCAAATGAAAAGGCAGTTGATTGCCAATATACAGTATGAGGCAGAAATCAGAAGTATTGACCGTGAAGGACAGGCCCTTGTAGCACATTGCTCTGAGGGCACCTACAGAAAAAGAATTAAGGATCCGGGTACTTTTACGGTGGAGGAGTTGTCAAGGCTTGCGAAAAAATTTGGCATTCCTATTCAGAACCTTTTCAAGGCGAGGGTGGTAGCTGATGAATGACAAAACACTTGACGAACTAAATGACATGGCCAAAAGATGGATTGACGGAGAGGTTAATCATCTCGAAGTCGTGTCATTGAAATTGTTTGACCGTTTGTTGGTGCTGGAACTTGCCAACGCATACAGTATGTGTAAGGTTGGTTTGCTCAGCGAAAAATACACTGCCGCATATAAATTAAAATTCTTTCAGGAGTATCGTGAACTAAAGCTCAAGACAGAACATTTGCTGGTTCAACAGGAACAGCAGATTGACTCTGTGAGAAATGCAAGTGTAACGCTTTCGGAAGTCTGCAAGGAATACGGCAAAGATGAGGTTGACCTCGTTAAGCTGTGCGAGTTGCAGGCGAAGGCAATTGATGAGCTGACACGGGAGAATGTACATATCAAGCTGTGGAACTCGGTCAGAGCATACAAAAAGCCTAAAGATTACGCAAGACGGTATATGAGCAAGATTGTTGATGAGCTTATTGACAGGTTCGGCAGTAAAGTACCGTTTGAGCAGGTTGTTATGTCTTATTTGAACACTTGCCTTAAAGACAACCGCAGAGAGTTGTGGGAACAGTTGACAGGCGATGACTATCCGACAAAGGCAAGACAGCAACTGCCGATTAAGGACGGCAATGCGAAAGGTGAGCTTGAATCAATGAAGAAACATTACGGTGTGAGAGCCGAAAGAAAAATTGTAAAGGAGAACAATGAAAATGATTTTCAGAAACTGGAAGAGCAAAAGCGAACTCAAGAGAGAGGTGGTAAAGAAGGAAATTAATATTAAGTACCTCACCGCCCTCAATGTAATTGGCGATGACATCGCAAATGTACAGCTTGACATTATTGACCGACTCAAGGCAGAGAACAACGAACTCAGAGCTGAGATTGAAAAGCTCAGAACGGAAAATCTGACACAGGGTTTTGAGTGCGTCGGAGTATCGGCTATTTGATTGTAAGGAGAATAAAACCAATGATTGATTGTTCAAAAACAGAGAATTATTTCATTGAGAAGATGAGGATGACGAAAAGGACAAGGGGGGAAGGATGCAAAATTAAATGTTCCGAGTGTCCGCTATCCAGTCAGAATAACGGGACATCTGAATGTATGAGCTGTATAACTTTTGAAATGTATTACCCTCAACGAGCAATTTCAATAGTGCAACAGTGGAGCGATGAGCATCAGCAAAAGACATTTGTTACAGAGTTTTTGAAACATTATCCAAATATTCAGCTTAATAATCACGGAATACCCAAATGGATATGCCCATTTAATTTAGGACTGATGAGCAGAGATGATTGCAGAAAAAACCGTAACTGCGTTGAGTGTTGGAATCAGCCTATTGAGGACGGTGAAGAGCGATGAAAGTTTATCAGTGCGATTGCTGTAACAAAGTTATCACAGATCCGTACACAGTTGAAATGAAGGAATTCTATTTAGGGGTTGATACTGATTGCTTTAGCCTTATCGGGATTGCAATTCCTGTTGAACGCAAGAGAAAAATTAAAATAGATCTATGTGATGATTGTTTCAAAGGCTTGCATGTTATTGCCGAAAAAAAGGAGCGTGAAAAGTAATGGAAAGAAAACCGACATTGACTACGATTGCAATAGACAAGCTCCACCCACATCCGCAGAACCCTCGTAAGGTTCTCGGGGACATTGATGAGCTTGCTGAAAGCATTAAGGCAAGTGGCATTCTCCAAAACCTCACGGTTGTGCCGATGAATGACGATTGGACGGAGTTTACTGTTATCATCGGACACAGAAGATTAGCAGCGGCCAAGCAGGCAGGATTGACTGAACTGCCGTGTGCGGTGGTTGAAATGACAGAGAAAGAACAGCTGTCAACGATGCTCACGGAGAATATGCAGAGGTCCGACTTAACCGTATATGAAGAAGCAAAGGGCTGTCAGCTGTTGCTTGACCTCGGTGATACGGTTGCAGAGGTTGCCGAAAAAACAGGATTTTCAGAAAGCAAAATCAGACGGAGAGTTAAACTCTGTGAGCTTGATGAAGAAGCTTTCAAAGAGAGCCAGCTCCGACAACCTACATTGCAGGATTATGACAGGCTGAATCAAATTAAGGATATTGATGTAAGGAATGAATTGCTTACATCAATCGGTACTAATAACTTTGATAATCGACTTTATTCAGCCGTGCAAAAGCAGGAATCTGACGAGAAAAGAGCAGAGCTTGAAAAAATCTGCCTCGATAACGGTATGACACAATGCGAAGGTTTTAAGGATATTCCCGAAAACTGCGAATACACAGGAATGTTCCAACTTGAAGATTTAATCGGCAAAACATTTGATGACGGCAGAAAGAGGTATTTCTTCCCGGCATATGGCGGTAGAATACATATCTATACCAAAATGACAAAAAAGAAAATCAAAGAGCTTAATGCAAAAGAAGAAAAAAGAATTGCAAAAAATCAAAAATTTGATGAAATCAATTCTCAGATTGGCGAAATTAACGAGCGTTGCAAAGCTCTTAGAGAAGAATTTATGCGAGAGGGCAACTTTAACGATGACTCCCAAAAACAAGCATTAATCAATTACATATTGTATTCGATGTCTGAACGGAAAGAATACAACGGAATTTCTTTTTGCGCTTTAAGCGGCCTTAAATATGATGACAACAACGAATGCATAAACCTTGATGATTGCATAAAAAACACCGGCAAAATGTTAATGTCAGCGGCATATGCCTTTTTTAAGAACTGGCGAGACAACAGCAGTTACATTTTAGTTGACTATGCGGATAAAACAGTTACCCGAAAAATCAACCCCGAACTTAACAGATTTTATAACTTACTTTGTAAGCTCGGCTATGTGATGTCAGACGAGGAGATACAGCTGCGTGACGGCACACACCCGATTTTTACCACCGGCGAAACAAACTAAATAAGTTAATCACACAACTGCACTTGTGAGATTATATATATCTCATTTTATACCTATACCTACTTTTCTGAATATTACCATTATCTCAGACAGGTGCAGATGTCTGAGATGATTTTTAAGAGGTGAAAAAATAATGGCAAAAAATGAGGAAGAGAATACAGGGTACATTACTCAATCTACTCGTCATTCTATGCTTGTATCATTGAGCCGTGAAATCAATGTGATTTCAGACGAAAACGCAGTTTTATACGACACAATAATTAAATTGTGCCAAAAGTTCTTTCCTGAAAAAAACAACCAAAAATTTTGTGCTCAATGTAAGATTATGGAGAAAGGAGCTTATGCACCTAATCCTATTGATGATCCAACCACACCCTACATAGAATCTCACATGCTGAGATTAGAAATGCTTGCAACCGGAAATATGGAGCTAAAAGACCAAATTGTTAAAATGTGCCGGCTGTTACTTGAGGAGAAAGACAATGACAAAGAAAAAACCAAAGCGTCCGAATCAGTGGGAGCAGAGGTTGAATCCGAAACCCAAAAGGACGAAGCGTAAGAAGGATAACATTGACCTTATTTGCGAGGAGTTAACGAAATACAATGAAGAACACGGAACATCATACAGTTACGGCGAATATACAGCGCTCGTCGGCATGGGAAAAATCAAAAGTAAGTACCGAAACGAAAGAGACATTGACCTGCCGCTCTTGTAAGGAATGCCGAGGGTACAAGTTTTGCGCAAGCAGAAGCAGGGATTATCCTTGCAGTTGTTTTATAAAAAATGAAAGGTGACTACATATGAGAAGAGAAAATAAGGAATTTTTAAGCAGTCAGATTGAAAACTTAAAAGAATCCGCACATGAGCGTTCACATACGTGTTTTGCGGCAGTGCTTATGCAGATTGATTATCTCCAGCTTAAATTACTCAAGGCTGAAAAAGGCTGCAAGAAGCTCAGGGAAGAAAACAGAAGATTAAGAGCAGAAAATCAGATGCTCGAGGACAATATTGGAAATCTCTTGTGTACACGAGAGGAAGAAATGAAGTACAACCGAGTGCTTAACGAAAATATCACAAAGCTGGCTGAGGTCAACGCACTTATGGCTGGTAAACTCTCGGTGTATGAGCCTATTAAGAAGGCTGAATCTCAGCCCGATGAGACGGCTGACACAGTAAGACAGAAGAATAATTAAGGCAACTCCCTTGCTACATGCAAAATCCAATTTTTTAATCAAGAAATCAAACAAAATTCACAGTTTTCATATTCAAAAACTTAAATCAAAAAGCAATGACTTCTTTTTTTGATTTTAGCTGTTACACAATAAAATAAGAACACACAATTGCAGTGGCAAGGTTTGCAAAAGCAGTAGTTCAAGCGGTCAGATTGGGCTACTGCTCATTTATATCTATCAGCATTAATATTCTAAAACAGAATAATAATCAGTCATAATTGAGGGAGCTGAAATGCTCCTTTAATATCCTGCTCAAATGATTATTTAAGTCGGGAAAACAGGAAAAATATACTATAATAAAAGGTTATGCTATGTACACATATAGAAGAACAATAAAAAGCGGAGATATGATTGAAGTTGAATACTATCAATCAATCCGAAAAATCGGAAAAAACTACGGCGGCAGAAAATCAAATAATTCTTTAAGTCCTGCCAAGATGAGAAAAGCAAACAAGCTCCGTGCAGTTAAGCATATGCAGAGGCTCATCAACGCAAACTTTGGGAGCGGTGATTTCTTTTGTAGATTTTCGGCACCCTACGGAACATATGAAACAGAAGAAGAGTTTCGTAAAGAGGTCGGCAAGTGGCTTGACAGAATAAATTACCGCCGGAAGAAGCAGGGCAAGGGCAGACTAAAGTACATAGCGTTTATTGAATGCGGTAAGTCGGGTAAGAATTGGCATATCCACATTATCGTCAGCAAAGAGGACAGGGAACTGCTGTCTGAACAATGGCCCTATGAAAACGGTCAGAACTTTACTCCGCTATATAAGAACGAGAATTTTAAAAAGTTGGCGGAATACATAACCAAAGACTTGACCGGCAAAGAAGATGTTGATGCCGCTCAAAAGCGGATGATGACAAGTCGCAATCTTACAAAGCCCGAATCAGTCACACGAAAGGCAAAAAGAAAAGAAATCAGAGCCTTAGAGCGTGGAGAAATGATTGAACCGCCCGAGGGGCATTATCTCATTGAGGACGATTACTCAATGAACTACTCGGATATCGGCGGAGCAAAGTGGTATTTTTGTTTTTTGCCGATTACGCAGAGGCGGAAATGGTAAAAAATGGTAAATTCAGACCGTGCGATGTACGGTCTTTTGGGGTTGCACAAAAATGAAGTATGCAGCGGAATAGATACAAAATCAAAGGAGAGATAAATTTGAAAGAAAACAAAGCCAAATGTCCGTTCTATTCTTATGACAGCCAAAGTAAGATCTGCTGTTTCGGGGCGGTGTACAAGAGCAAGAGTACAACGCTGTTTTTTGATTCACCGCAGGATAAGGAAAATCACTTCAACGATTTTTGCGGTAGCTATTGTTGGCGAGGCTGTCCGCTGGCTCAGACAATCAGCAAAGATTTGTAAAACATCAATCTTTTAAAAACATAATATGCAAAAATTTTAAATCAATTCAAAAATTTTACTTCTGTCACGGTTTTGCCTTTCGGTGAAACCGTGTTTTTGCATACCAATATTACCCTCGGAAAAAAGTGTACAAATTTGGTATTAAAGTTTTAACTTTTTTGCGTGAAAGAAAAAAGCTAAAATTAAGACACGAAACATGTACAAAAAGGCGGTGAGTTTATGAGTCAAAAAAAAGACTTGATAGGACAGCAGACAGAATTAAATGAGCAAAAAGTGATTGACTGGGTGCAAATTAAAGCTGAATATATCAGCGGCACAATGTCCGCTTCAAAACTTGCCGAAAAGTACGGAGTGAGCGTGTATGCCATACGAAAAAGGTCGGGAAAAGAACGCTGGCAGGAGCTGAGAAAACAGAATCAGAGCGAAACCGCAAACAAAATAGCAGAGAAAATCAACACAGAAAAGGTAAAGAAAACCGTCAGAGAGATTGACAGAGTTGTGGCCGTTGCATCTAAGCTCATAACAAAGCTGAACAGAGCCGTGAACGAGCTTGACAAGGACGAGGAGCTTATCAAGAAGAAAGTAACGGTTAAAGCCGAAAAAAGCGAAGATGAGAAAACCGCAACAGCGGAAGAAGAATACAGCTACGATTATGCTAAACGCAAGACACTTGTAAACACAAAGCGAGCAGCGGAGATTTCAAAGAGTCTGCGCAATGTTCGTGACATACTCGCAGATTATACGACGGAACAGGACGAAGAGAACGCTCTCGGCATTATTGAAATCCCGATGCAGGAAGTAATGCAACCTCCCGAAGATGACGAGCAGGACGGTGAAAGCGTTGAGTAAAAAAGTCATATGGACTCCTCAGCCAAAGCAGAGAATTGCGTTGAGCCGTGGCGAAGATGAGATGTTATACGGCGGTGCTGCCGGCGGAGGTAAGACCGATTATCTTGTAGTTGAGGCGGCTCGACAGGTGAATATACCTGAATACAGAGGGCTGATACTCCGTAGGGCTGTGCCTGATCTGGCACGAATTATTGACCAAACACGGGCGATTTATCCGTCAATTGACAGAGGGGCAAGATACAACGCAACAACGAGAGTGTGGACCTTTTCAAGCGATGCACAAATTAAACTCGGCTCTTTATTTCGCACGAATGAAAAATATAAATACCAAGGTCAGCAATACGATTTCATCGGCTTTGACGAATTAACGCAGTTTACATTTGATGAATACAGCTACCTTAAATCCCGAAATCGTGGTAACTGCAAGGCGACGAAGGTGTATATGCGGTCAACTGCCAACCCCGGCGGAGTAGGCCACGGCTGGGTGAAACAGTATTTTGTGACTGCCGGAACTCCGGGCGAAACTATATGGCTCAGTGACAAAGTAATTATGCCTGACGGCAGTACCAAAAACTATTGGAGTAGCAAAGTCTTTATTACAGCAAGCGTGTTTGACAACAACGCCTTAATGAACAATGACCCCGATTATGTAAAGCGACTTGCACAGTTGCCCGAAGCAGAGCGTAATGCCTTGCTTTACGGCTCGTGGGATAGTTTTGAGGGACAGGTTTTTACTGAGTGGATAGATAACCGAGAGCATTACAAGGACAGACGGTGGACTCATGTTATTGAGCCGTTCAAAATTCCGCAAAGCTGGCGAATTATCAGATCATACGACTGGGGATATACAAGACCGTTTTCAGTCGGTTGGACTGCCGTTGACCAAGACGGCAGATTTTACCGAATCAGAGAATTATACGGCTGCAAGAAGAATCAGCCGAATACAGGTGTACGCTGGCCAATCGAAAAGGTGGCACAAGAAATTCTTGCGATTGAAAATAATGACCCTCAGATTAAGGGCAGACAGATATACGGTGTGGCGGATCCGGCTATCTTTGCAGAACAGGGCAGCGGAAAAAGTCAAGCTGCAACACACGCACAGTTGGGTGTGTTCTGGAATAAGGGCGACAATGCGAGAATTGCCGGAAAAATGCAGTTTCATTCACGGCTCGCGTTTGATGAGGAAGGCTATCCGATGTTTCAGTGTTTCAACACTTGCACTAACTTCATCAGAACAATTCCGAACCTTGTTTACTCGCAGATAGACACCGAAGATATTGACACCGAGGGCGAAGATCATATTTATGATGAAAGCCGTTACGGGATGATGACTTCAATTATTACACCGAAAGAAGTTGTGCTCCGTAATGCAAGGGCATTTGACCCATTGAATATAAGTCAGACACAATATTACAGATAGGAGATTACCAAATGAGCGAAGTAAAACGAGATGAAAATGGTATGATTATGCCGGTTAAAAGCACATATCCAGCTCTGACTTCTGACAAATCAAAGCTGAGCAATGTTTATGGTGCAGGCAATAAGACTGATGAAGAGCCGAAATCAGCCGAACAGGCAGAAAAAGAGAACGAGAGCAGCGGCAAGCCTATCGGACTTGACGAAATACACGAGGCCATGCAGACCTTCCGCAAATATCAGAACAGCAAAAAGCAGTATGATGAAAGATTTAAGCAGGCATTTAAAGAATATAATCTGCTCTATACAGAGGCGACTGCACCGCAGATTAAAACTGACGATAACGGCAGGCCTCGAAAGGTGCTTGTACCGAAACGCAAAGGAGCTCAGGCACTCAATGTCATAATGAACAAGCATGCTGACGCTATGGATAACTACCCCGAAATCATTTGTCTGCCGAGAGCACAGGACGATGAACAGGCTGCAAAGACACTCAACAGCGTAATACCGTGCATACACAAACGCAACGGATTTATAAGGACCTACTCTGATGAACAGCTTGATAAGTTCGTAGGCGGTTGCGGTTGTTATGCCGTGTTATGGGACAAGACAGCGGAAAACGGACTTGGTGACATTGCTATCAGCCGAGTTGACATTTTGAATCTCTTTTGGGAACCGCACATTGAAAACATACAGGACAGTGCGAATGTATTCTTTGCCCGATATTATGACGAGGAAGGAATCAGAAAGGTATATCCCGAGCTTGAAAGCGTTTCGACTGCATCTCTCGGACTTGTGGAACACGAAACCTACGACAACAGTAATAAATCCAATGATAAAGTCATCTTACTTGACTGGTACTACAAAAAGAACGGCGAACTGCACCTCTGTAAATTCGTCGGTGAACACATTCTCTACTCTTCGGAAAACGAGGGCAAGCCGATTTACAACCACGGAAAATATCCGTTTGTGCTTGAACCGATGTTCAGACTGCGGGATACTCCCGTGGGCTTCGGATTTATGGATGTAGTCAGAGCACCGCAAAATCAGCTTGATGAACTTAAACACGATATGCTTGTGAATATCAAAGTCAATTCACAGCCGAGAATTTACTCAAATACAGCTGTCGGAGTGAACAATGATGATATGACCGACCTTGACAAAACGGTAATTGAGGTCAACGGACAGTTGCAGGGTAACATTGCTCCCGTCGAATCAAAGGAGCTTGCCTCAGGAGCATGGAGCTTGTACGACAGGCTCTCTAATGAAATCAAAGAAACTTCTGCTACGAATGACGCGAGTAATGGAGCAAGTGCGGCAGGTGTTACAAGCGGTTCGGCAATTGCGGCATTGCAGGAAGCAGGCGGAAAGGTAAGCCGTGACTCAAACAAGCTGGCACAGGAAGCAATGACGGAACTTGCACAGCTTGAAATTGAACTGATGAGGCAGTTCTATAACTTGCCGAGAATTTTCAGAATCACGGGCGAAAACAATCAGACAACCTACGAGGAGTTTGACAACACAGACCTCAGAAAACAGCCGTTGACATATACAGACACAGACGGTCAGACGGTAAATTATACAGATGAGGACGGCAACATACTTGAACGACTGCCGATTTTCGATATTGACGTGAAGGCGCAAAAGGCAAGCCCGTTTGCAACTGCCGCTCAAAATGAAATGATGATGAATCTGTTTCAAATGGGAGCTTTCAATCCGCAGGCGGCTGACGCTACGCTTGTAATGCTTGACGGCATGACATTTGAGGGCAAAGAAAAACTGATTGAGAAAATCAAGCAGAATCAGACCTTGGCACAGGCGGTACAGGAGCTTTCTAACAAGGTGCAGATGCTTGAGGCAATGAACGCAAGCAGAACAGCGGCAGATGTGCAGAATGCTATGCCGAGCGAAAACGCACAGAACGCACAGCAGACACCGCCACAGACAGAAAGCGAGGCAACAATGTGATTGAAGTAACATTGATTGACTGCGGAAATCTGATATATTTCGGAAGCAAAGGACACGGCTCACATGATGTGTGTGTTGCCGTGAGTGCTTTATGTTCTGCATTTTTGCAGTACGTGCGCGAGATGCAGGACGAAAACAATGTGACGATAGTCAATGAAACCTATGAAAACGGTCACACGGAATCGGAGTTTTATATTGTCAGCTCAGATGCCGAAGTCCGACACGGCATAAAAGCACTATGGACGGGATTTGAACTCTATGCCAAAAATTTCCCCGATGAAATAGATTTAAACTTTGATGACGGCAACCCGAAATAAAGTTTAAAATCAACAGAGTTTTAACTTTTTTTGAAAAATTAAGGTTGATATAATTAAAACATAAGGTCGCAGTAGTGGAACTGCATTAAGCCTGACACCTCGGAAAGACGAGAGACAGACACCTCGGAAAGACGAGAGACGGAGGTTCTTATGAACGACAAATTTATAAATCTTATCGTAAATCTGCATGACGGCGACTCAGCAGGCGCAGCTGACGGCGGAGACGAAAACGGTGAGAGCGGTGTTGCCACAAGCACCGACAACAACAACATAAGCCGTGAAACGAGAGAGAGAGCTGAGAGAATCGGCATAGGTGACGACCTTATCGACGATTATAACAAGGCTTTCGGCAACGGCAATCAGAATCAGAACAACACAGAAGGCGAAAACAACAGCACAGACACAGACGGCGAAGAAAACTTAGAAGAAGAGTTTGAAAAGCTGATTAAAGGTAAATTCAAAAATGTGTATCAGAACAGAGCGCAGTCTTTGGTGAAGGACAGACTGTCAACCAAAAACAAGCAGATTTCCGATATGCAGAAAAAAGAAAGCACCGGCAATCAGATTTTCGCTCTTATTGCAAACAAGTACAATGTACAGCCCGATGACCTTGACGGTCTCCTCAAAGCCGTATCAGAGGATAAGGACTTGTTTGCTGAAAAGGCTCTTGCCGCAGGAGTAACGACAGAAGAGGCACGCAACGATTTCTTCAATCAGCAGAAAACAAATGCACAGGAAGAAGAACTCGAAACCCTCCGCAGAGAAAAAGCCGCAAGAGAGCTTGACACACATTTGAGAACAATTGCAGCGGAAACGCAGAAGGAATTTCCAAACTTCAACCTTGAAGAGGAATTTCAGAATCCGTCATTCAGAACCGCTCTTGACTTTATTGCTCAGCAGAAAAATGAACAGAACGAAAAGACAGGTCGTAATGATGAAATTTACGATTTGACAACTGCTTATAAAATGGCGCATTTTGATGAATTGCAGAAAGACCTTGTCAAGCGTTCAAGCTCTGCCGCAATCAGTGCGGCGGCACAGTCAATTCAGAGTGGTGCAAGACGACCAACCGAAAATGCGGTCAAGAAAAGCGGTACAACCACGCAGAGAAAGAGCGTGGCCGATATGTCTGACGCTGAATTTGATGCTTTTTATGAAAAAGTAAAACGAGGCGAGGCACACCTCTAATGCCTTGCCGAAAGGAAGGTACGACAATGAAAAGCAAGATTATTAAGCTTATTATCAATATCCACGGTAATACGGTTGACGCAGGCGGTGTAAACAAGTCAAACGGCTATGTTTACAATGCTTACGGCAACACAACATCAACCTCGGGCAATGACTGGACACCCGAAAAAGCTACATATTATCACAAAGTGTTCCTCAAGAACCTGACAGCGAAATGCGTTCACGGTCAGTTCGGTGAGCATGACACAATTCCAAAACAGTCGGGCAACATCTACAATAAGAGAGGTATTTCACCGTACCCGACAGTAACAACACCGTTACAGGAAGGCATTACTCCTGTCGGCAATAAGATGAGTTTCTACTATGTTGAGATTGCGGTCAATCAGTACGGCGCTTATACACCGATTACCGACTGGGCAAGTTTCTGCAGCCGTGATAATGTGATGACAAAGGACAGTGAGGAGCTTGCTTCACAGGCAGGACGCTCAATTGAAGAGATTGACCGTGAGGCTCTTAATGCCGGTACAAGCGTAATCTATGCACCGGCTGTAGGCTCTGACGGTACGGTTACAGAGGTTGCAAGCCGTGCGGCAGTTACGGCGAACAGTAAGCTCACTATTGACACCATTTTCAGAGCGCTCAATTACCTTGAGTGCCAGAACGCTGAGCCAATCGGAGAGAACTATGTCGCTGTTGTACATCCGAATGTTAAGTATGACATCATCAGCAACAAGGATTTCATCAGCGTAGTTAAGTATGCTCACGCTGACAGAATCTTCAAAGGTGAAATCGGTACAATCGGTAATGTTAAGTTTGTACAGTCAAACTTTGCGAAAGTGTTCAAGGGCGCAGGCGCAAACAAAATTGATGTTTACTCAACTCTTGTGTTCGGTAAGGACGCATATGTTACTGTTGAGATTGAGGGCGAAGGTACTCAGACAATCGTTAAGGGCTTTGGCTCAGGCGGTACATCTGACCCACTCGACCAGAGAGCAACACAGGGATGGAAAACAACTCACGGCGTCGGCATTATCGGTCAGACAAGAATGGTTCGTATCGAATCAGCCTCATCTCTCAACACAGTAGCACAGACAGCTTCTCCGGCTGTAGCATAATCGGGAGGTATAACCTATGGCAACAACAAAGAAAGCCGCAGAGACGGCAGAAAATACAGAAGTATCGGCAGCGGAAACTACTGCCGATACCGTAACAATTGAAAAATCTCAGCTTGATAAGCTCCTTGGAATGTATGACGAATTGCAAGAACTCAAGAAGAGTATGCCGACAGACCGTAAGGCGGAAAAAATCAAGCAGGACAAGGAACTTGCAAAGCTGATTGAAAAGGCAAACAAGGAAAGTGAAGAACTTGTTGAGTACATCGTTCCGACAGGTTCGATGAAGTCAAACAAGAATATTGAGGTCAATATTAACGGCGTGCAGTACACTGTTCCGAGAGGTGTTAAGACGAACATTCCCCGCAAGGTTGCGGAGATTATTGACAACTCAATTAAGCAGGCTGAATTTGCTCAGGGCGTGCAGGATAAGGCTGCCGAGATTGCCCAGCAGGCAATTGCCGAGGGCAGAATCTAATTCAATAACAAGGAATAAATTGTACTCCTTACACAAAATTCGCAGAAGGGCGGGGGCGGTAGCTTCCGCCTTTTTGCGTACACAGATATTAGAGAGGTGATTATATGACACTTGACAAGGTGATTGAAAGAGTGAGGAATCTTAAAAGCGGATATGATGTGTCCGATGAGGACATTATAAGTTATATTAATGAGGCAGAAATGGAAATCATCAGCAATGTAATAAGTAATCGCGAAGGTGATAATTGCATAGTTGGAACATACGGGAACTATCAGATTGATACGGACCGTGACTTTGAACTTCTTGCACCTGCTCCATATGATAGGATGTACGAGGTGTATTGTGCGGCACAGATTGACAGGGACTACGAAGAGGCTGAAAGATATTCCGTTGATATGAGCGTATATAATCAGCTGAGGCAGGATTTTGGAGCGTTTTGGTTCAGAACGCACCCGCAAAAGAAAAGGTATAACTTTCACATTGGTTAAGAGGTGACAATATGCTACCCGAATTAAGAATACCGAGGAGAGACACAACGAGTATCAGTGTGTTCAGAGGATTAAACAGAAGTCCAAACACAGGATTTTCAAGAGTTTCAAGCTCATCAAGCAGTATTTACACAGAGTTCAAAGATTTAAAAAATATGACTTCTGATAAATACCCACAGCTTGCACCGAGAGCAAACCGCTCACGAATTACTTCGGACGATAAAATCAAAATTATTTCGAATCTATTGTCGGCTAACTCAGGTTTGATTTATATTGACTCAGACAAAAATCTGCATATCGGGGCAGAGGTTACAAAGATTGATGAGATTGATGCGGCCAAACAGCACCATATCGTTTTATACGGCAATAAGGTTGTAGTATTCCCCGAGAAATTCTCGGTCAATATTAGCAACAAAAAGGTGACTAAGATTGACTGCCAAAACAAAGATTTGAGCACACGAGTAGAAACAAAGAGTAATTTGCAACTTGATGCCTTGACATATGATTACGCATATTTGTTATGTTCAATTACACGGTCACATTATGACGCAAGTGCGAACAAGAATTATCGACCGAGCGTAACTTTATATACCAGCAACGATTTAACCGACACCAAATATCAGTTGACAAGTAATAAAGACATGGTTGATATATTCAGCTTAAATGATATTAAGATAGGCACGGTAATTGAAAGTTATAACAACTTTTATTCTGTTGTCGGAATTGAAAAGAGCGACAGTACCTATAAAAAGAATAGGCTTTTGAAATTCAAAAAGTTGTCTCAAAAATTTAATTATACGACAATAAGAGCCAAAAACATTGGATTGCATATTGAAGCTGGAGATTTTGTTAAAATCAGCGGATTAACTGACTCTCTTGTCAGCACAGATGCCGAAAGCTACGTTGATAAAACTTATATTGAAAACCTTAACGGGAAAACTTTCAAGGTTTATTACGTTTCAAAAAATGAGCTTGTAATCAAGTGCGAATTGGAATCAAGCGTGCCGTACACAGGTACAGTCACAGTCGAAAGAATCTCTCCCGATTTTGATGAGGGGAAAATTGTTGAAATGCAAAACCGTTTGTGGTGTTGCTCTTCGGAAAACAACGAAATATATTGTTGTAAACAAGGTGATGAGCGCAACTGGCAGGCATACAGTGACGGAATCAGTACAGACAGCTGGGCTATGACATGCGGTAAAGAAGGAAAGTTTACAGGGATTGCGACACGGGGCGACAGCATTATATTTTTCAAGGAGAATTACGCATTAAAAATCTATGGAACAAAGCCGAGCAATTTTACCCTTGCAGAATACAATGTTCCCGGTGTTGAGATTGGAAGCGAAAAAAGCCTTGTGAACATTAACTCAACCTTGTTTTATCTTGGGCATAACGGTGTGTATGCTTATCAGAGCGGTAGCTTGCCGGCACTCATCAGCGAAGAATCTTTGTGGGGACACAATTATAAGAACGCAGTCGGCGGTCGGCATGAAAATAAGTATTATATCTCCGCAGAAAGAGATGACGGAGAACATGAACTTCTTGTGTATGACACCGACAAAGGCTTGTGGCACAAGGAAGATAACGCTAAGATGATTGACTGCACCACATACAACGGTGTTCTGTATTGGCTTGATGAAACAAAAGAAAACATTATGTGTCCTGATAAAGCGGACAATCTTCTTGTTGACAATACGAAATATGAGTATCAACAGGAAGATTGCTTTGAGTGGTCTGCTGAAACAGGCGACCTTTATGACAGCGAATTTAATGTGAAAAATATCGGAAAAATCCGAATCGGCATTAAAGCCGAAAATGGAGCAAAGGTCAGCTTGTTTGTGCAGTACAAGGACAACGGCGAATGGAAGAAAGTCAGCGAAATGCTTTACAGTGAGAAAAAGCCGAGAGTATTCGCCGTAGCTTTACGCAGAGCGGAATATTTACGGCTTAAACTTGTAGGAACGGGACAGGTCGAAATATACGGAATTGATATTGAGCACAGCAGAGGAAGTGATAAGCGTGGCTACATTTAAACTTGATCCACCTCCATCAACCAATGACATAGGTGAGATGCGGAACTATCTAAACGATATGTACGAACAGTTAGCTTTTGTTTTAAACAACATTGACAGCGACAACATAACAGATGATTTTCTATCCGCAATCGGACAAAAAGGAAGTGAAAAATAATGGCTTATACATACAAGGTTTATGGAACGGGCGATGTTGACAATGCGGTTAATAACTACAACCGTGTTGCCTCATCAGCTCCGACATATGCTGACAGCTACGACACAAGACAGGCTCGTCAGCAGGCTGACAACTACGCAAACTCATACACCGACAAAATCAATAAGGGATATACGAGCAAGTACAAGGGTACAATTGACGAGCTTGCCAATCAGTACCAAAAAAATAAATTTGACTGGACACCCGAAAATTCTTCTGAATATCAGCAGGCAAAAGAAAAATATACCCGTGAGGGCAAAGTTGCACAGGAGAATGTGCAGGGAAGTTATGCCGGCAATACAGGCGGTTACAGCAACACCTATTCACAGGCGGCAGGACAAAAGGCATTCGGCGAGTATATGGACGAGCTTGCAAATAAGGTTCCAACTTTGAAGAATGAGGCATATAAAAGCTATCAGCAACAGCAGGAAGATACGCTGAACAGAATCGGCGTATTGCAGAACCTTGATAACACGCAGTATCAGAAATACAGAGACAGCGTAACGGATGATTACGACTTTATGACCTATTACGAAAACAAGTACGGCACAAGCAAAGGCCTTGATATGAGCAACTTCCAAAATGAACTGGCTCACTGGCAAACACAAATGTCAGCGGCACAGAGTAATCTTTCAGATATCAGAAGTCTTGCCGAGGCACAGTATGAACACAATACATTGAGTGCCGACACAAGGTCAAGTATTGACAGTCAGCGCAGACAGTCGGACGCTTATTACAATTATCTGAACAGTCAGTTGAAAATAAAGTGAGGTGAGAAAATTGAGCGTGAACAGCGAAGAAAAAATTTATAATGACCTTATGAACGAAGTGCCGAGTCAGACGGTGAGCGGTGACACTAAGCAGAGTGCCGCCGCTCTTGCAGGTGCAGAATCAACAGCGACAGGACAGGCTGACGATTATAAAAGCACTTACAGCGGTAAGTTAGATGACGCTATAAGTAACTATCTGACAGGCAGAGGATTTGAATATGATCCGACGCAAGACAAGGCATATCAGCAGTACCGCAAGGAATTTGCGCAGAATGCCGCTATGGCACGAGATACGAGCCGTAACACAGCTAATCAGCTTTCAGGCGGTTACAATCCTACCTATGCCGATACAGTCGCAGACGAGGTTTACAATGACCGTATGGGGAATATCAGTGATGCAGAAAGTACATTTAGAGGACTTGCACAACAGGATTATCAGTCAAAGCAGGAGAAAAACGCAAATGTGCTTAACCTCTATAACACGCTTGAGGGTACGGATTACAGCCGTAATCGTGACACGGTAGGAGACTACAAGAACTATCTTAATCTTCTTGCAAGCAGGTACTCAACCGACAGACAGGCAGACACAAACCTTGACAGCGCTAATAATGATGTTTACTCCACAAAACTTAACGGAGCAGTAAATAATCTCTCATCAGCAAGAGCAGCAGACAGTCAACGCTATTTGTATGACACGGTAAGTGCCAATCAGCTTGCACAAAATGCACAGGCTGAAAGAGAAAACGCTCAGAAGATTGAATACGATAAAAATAAATCTGCTTATGACGCTTATGTTAAGGCTCAGACAGAGTTGGCAAAAGAACAGAAAGCTGCACAGGAGAAAGAGGATAACCGCAGATACAGAGCGGCATATGATAAGTTCGTAGATGCATATGACCTTAAAAATGCTAAGTATGAATACAAGGTCGGTCAGCTTGCACAGGGCTATTATAACGGCTACATCACGCTTGACGAAATGGACTATATTGCCGATAAGCTCAATGTCAGCACGGCTGACCTGACAAGCACGCTTGACAGGATGAGCAAAAACGGTGGAACGCTTAATGATGACCACTACGGCGGTCCGAACTCAATGAGTATCGGTAAAAACACTGATTATTTTCAAACGTCAACTTCAAGAGTTACTACGGACGAAAACGGAAAAACAAAATATTTATCGGAAAAAGAGTGGAACGAACTACCGATAAATAAGAAGAAAAAGTGAGGACTGTATATATGGCACAGCAAAGAAAAAGAACCGCAGGCGACGATTTAAGAGATTTTAAAGCAGGCAAAATCAGCGGAAACTTTTATCACAACGGTATTGACCGTTCGGATAATTATATTCAGCATACATCAGCACCGAGGTATATAACCGATAAAAACGGAAAAACGCAGGTGGCTTCCTATAACGAATGGATTCAGCAGGAAGTATTTCAGCATCAACACGATTTACCAAACGACACAAGTTCGACATCATCAAATAATAAAACAGCGACAAATGATATTTCTGTAAAAAACAGCAACAATACTTCTTCAAGTACGAGCTCGAATATAAAATCCTTTTTTAGTGGAAATTTGAATAATGCGAACAGCTCCGCAGAGGATTTGAAGGACGCAATTAAAAACCCGAACAAGTCTTTGAATGATAGAGTTAAAGGACTTACATACATGTATAATGCTGCGGTTGCAACCGGTGACAACAAAACAGCCGAGAAAATGCAGAAAGAATATGATGAACTTGCCGACAGGGTTAATAAGCAGACGGAAATAAACCGAAAGAACGCTGAAACCGCAGAAGCTGAAAACGCAAAACTTGCAGAACAGGCAGAGAAAGAACAGAAGTATGCAGATAAATACAAAAATTCTACACTTGAACAGAGGAAAAATGCACGCATACACGCAACAACAGAAGAGCTTGACTGGCTGAACAAGCATATGTATGATAATTCATCAAGTAAGGAGTTGGAAGAATATAATAATCAGCTTAATAAAGAAGCTAACAGCTTGTGGAATCAGAGAGATGAAGAACAGGCATATAACCGGCTTAAAGCAATTGAAGATGAACAGGGAAAATTAAAAACTGCAATCGACAATGCAAAACTCTCTGAACAGAAGAAAAAAGAGTACGACGATATTGTTAATAATGACATCAAGGCAAAAACTGTTTTGCAGAAATATTATGCTTTGCAGGAGTATTTAAAAACAGATACCTCAGACGCTGACGAAGCTGATAATACTGATAACAGCTACATCAAGAAACTGTCTGAGAACGAAAGAAATAAAATCAAAGCAGATTTCTTAAAACTTAAAGATAAAGGCTATAATACCGAATCTTTGTATAAATGGTATGCGAGAGAACAGGATGAAAAAAAGGCAGAGGATAACCTTGACCGTATAAAAATGTATGCGAAAAAACATCCCGTTATTGCTTCTGTAAACAGCATAGGTCAGAAATTTGTCGGAGGCGTACCCGATGCAATACAATACATTTCGGCTAACATTGATAAAAAATATAACGGCGGTGACGGTTATGTAAATCCCGACACTACAGAAACAGCAAAAAGTGAAGCAATAAGGCAATCAGTTTCCGAAAAAATCAACAACGATTTCGGTTCTTTGCTCTATACCGCAGGTATGGGGATTGCTGATTCAACTATAAATATAGTTATGGATAGGTTAATTCCCGGTGGTTCGGCAATGGGTTTAACTTTGCTTGGTACTTCTGCGGGTGTAAGCGGTGCTAATGAAGTTATTAAAAACGGCGGTTCAATTGAAAATGCAGTGACAACTGGAGTAGCCAACGGCATTGCCGAAGCTTTGTTTGAGAAAATATCGCTTGAACAGCTCTCAGCGTTTAAAGCAAGCGGTAAAAGCACATTTCGTGCGGCTGTCGGCAATGTGCTTAAAGGTGCATTTACTGAAGGCTCGGAAGAGGCCTTTACCGACCTTGCAAACAGATTGACTGATGACGCAATTAACAAGGACCTATCTTCATACAACCTTGCTAAGAAGAATTATATGGAACAGGGAATGAATGAGTCAGAGGCGGAGAATGCCGCAAGCTGGGACTTTTGGAAGAATGTCGGACTTGATTTTGCCGGCGGTGCAATATCGGGTGGTGTGCTTAACCTTGCTACCGCAGGAATTAATCTTGCAGGTGCAAAAATTGATATGGCCCAAAATAAAGAGAGCAACGCACAAATCGGTAAAGCTGTTATGGCCGATGAAAACTTTGACCTTGATTTACTCATCAGGCAAGGACTTGCAACCGACAAAAACGATAGAGCATACAACTATGCACACAAAATGCAGAAACTCGTTGAAACCGATAACGAGGGAAAAATCAGTGCCGGAGATGTCGGCAACCTTATGTATCTTATCAACAGAGAGGTTGGCAAAAATCCCGAACTTGTAAACAAAATTGCTCAGGTTAAAAAGCAGAACACACGAGAGCAGAGTAATCAGACTGTTAATGCTCAGAACGAACAGAGCCCTACACAGCAGAACACGGCTCAGAACGGACAGCAGAACGCAGAACAGGCACAGGCAAGCACTGTAATCAATGCAACAAAAAAAGCCGATACAGAGGATATCGGCAAAATGTACGGTGCATATGCTTTTGGTAAGAAGCATCCAAACGGCATTATCGCAACAGATACTTCAACGGGTAAGGTTGTCAAGGTTGCACTAAAGAGCCTTGAAAGCTCAGCAAAAATCAATCGCAGTGATGAAGAAAATACACTTGTATTCAATACCAATGACGGCAAACAGGTTAATGCGGACAGCATAACATTCTCTGACAGTCAGCTTGATACGATTGTTCACAGCGCAAACGAATTTGATACATACGGTGCAAGGAACTATATTTCAAACTTTGAAGAATGGAGAGAAAGTCCGCAGGCACAGAGAATGACTGATGACGAAATGCTTTATAAATATAATAGAGCATATTCAGCCGCATACAGTTTTGGTCGAGAGGGCGTTAAACTTGATTCACTCAGAGAAACTTCTGAATATAAAATCCTTAAAAATATTCTCGGTGAACAGATTGTAAGTCAGGCATTGAGCACCGGCAGAAGAGATGTTGACATTAACACTCAGCACCATGCCAACAGACTGACCGAGTTAATCAACCGCAACGGCAGAGCAGACACAAGCGGTGTGGGCGTGTATGCAGACAGCGGAACGGAAGTTTCACACATTCCGCAGGAGCTTATTAATACACTCGGCAACCTTTCACAAAAGACAGGGCGAAACATTATTATCTCGGACCGCCTTGCTGACGGAGTGAACGGTGTTGCAAAAGACGGTAATATTATCCTTAGCTCAGAAATTTCAAGTCAAAAAATTCTTGCCACAGCTTTACACGAAGCCGGACATATGATTAAGAAAACTAACCCGACCGAATGGCAAACATTGAGTGACTTTGTGTCAGACTACCTTGTACGCAAGGGTGTTGACCTTAACAAGATGATTGACCGCACAATTGAGAGATACGGCAACCGACTGCAGGCCGATGAACACGAAAACACAAGAGATGCCGCACTGGAAGAAATTGTGTGCGACACACTTATGAGCATTGCCTCAGATGAAAAGGCTCTCAATATTGCCCTCAGCACCAAGCAGAATAAATCAAGAATTGCAGCGGCAATTAAGTCTTTGATTGCAAAAGTAAAGGATTGGCTCATTGGGAAAAGCACAAACTACGGAGCCAAGGCCTTTGCCAAAGACCTTGAAGCTCTTGAAAAACTCGCTCAAAGATTTTCAGAGGCGGCAGATACTGCAAAAGAAAACATCACCGAACAAACAGAGGTTCAGAACGGTGAAAAGATTGATGTTGAGAAATATTCAATGGGAAGTACCGACAACATAGTACAAGCGGAATTTGAAAAGAAAGTTGATGAAATTGAAAAAAACACCTACAACAGTGATAATGTTGTAATTATGGGTATTACACCTAATATTTTGCAAAAAATCGGATTAGCACCATTACCTCTTGCTATGACTAAAAATCATATTTATTCTGTCGCAGTATCAGATACAAGAGCAAAAAGTGAGGGGCGATATCATAAAAATACCAATTATCACAATTTAGGTTTTGATACCGTAAAAGATATTTACAATAAAATTTCTGATCCGCTTATGGTAATAGCTCACCCTGATTTTGCGGTAAAGAAAAATAAGAGCAAAGACAGCACCCATAAAGTAGTTGTTTTAGTTGATTTATCAGTTGGCGGAAAACAGGTAATTGCACCGATAACTGTTGATTATGAGGGAATGTACAATAACACACACATAGATGTTAATCTTGTTGCAACATATTTTGATAAGGATAATATCAACGATTATATAAAAGAAGCCATTGCTTTGGAAACAATGGGCAAAACAGGATTCTTTTATTTAGACAAAAAAAGAACCCAGAATATTTTTAAGAAGTCAGGGTACCAATTACCCAGCCGACTTAAAAATTCGGGTTCCAATGTTATTATACGTCCTATTGATGATATTGTCAATAAAAAAATCAATAATATTACTCAAAGCAAACAATTTATCAGATGGTTTGGTGATTGGCAGAATAGCCCTGCAAAAGCAAGTAAAGTGGTAGACAACAACGGTGAACCGCTTGTTTTGTACCACCAAACAGAAAAAGAGTTTACAACCTTTGATACAAAACAAAAAGGCTCGGGAGAATTTGACAGTGAAATGCCTACGGGTATATTTATGAAACCGACAAACAACGATATCGGAGTTGGCGGAAATATTCAAATGCCGTTGTATGCCTCTATTAAAAATCCCCTCATTGTCAACAACAGAAGCGAACTTGTTAAATTTTACGATAAGAATGTACAGGGATATACGAAAGCTAAAAGTGCGATAGACAGCGTTAATAAGGAATACAAGGCTAAATTCAACGAGGAGATGAAAAGAGAAAACGAGGAATATCAAAAGCTGTGGAATGCGAAAAAGAACGGTGAAATATCAGAAGAAGAGTACCAAAAATCCATATCAAGAGATGCACTTGATGAAATTATGGAAGAATGGGAAAATAAGGTTAATGAAGCAAGCCATAACGCTAAAGCCTTGATAGATGATTATTTCAAAAACAGCAATTATGACGGTGTTATCGTTAATAATGATGTCGGCAGTTTTGGAAGAAGCACAAAAACATTCATAGCATTTGAAAATACTCAGGTTAAATCTGCAACAGACAATATCGGAACATTTGACGGCAACAACCCTGATATTCGCTACAGCCTTGATGAAGATTATGATTTTACAGATGAAAAAGCCGGTGCAATACACGATACGCTGAATTTTTCAATTGACGATGAATACGATGATTGGCTTGTGAATGACGACGGCAAAAGTGTTTTTGACGCTGTAAAGGACGAAAAGAACCCCGACAGGCGAATCAGCATTTTATATCATTATGCCGGCAAAACCGCCGAACACGGAATGCGCGTGGGCAAGGATATACGAATCGGTCAATCAGGAATGCACCGTCTTGTGTGTAATGTTTTGCAGGAATACGGAGTAAATCTTAACGGTAAGAACAAATCAAGAATTGAAGCGTTTAAGTCAGTTGTAAATGACTTTGAAAATTCCGTCAAAAATGATACGCAGAGTTTTAACGATGCAATTGAGAGCCTTGCGGAAGAATGCAAAGAATATCTGAAAAAATCTTCCTTGATTGACAAAAAGCATTCCGAGTGGGCAAAGGATTTAAGCGACAGTCTGAAAGAGGTTACCCTTGTTATTCCGAAAGGTGACATTGATTTTATTAAAAGCGCCTACGGCAGTATTACAAACTTCCGTAAAGCACTTATGGGTAAAATCAACATCAGAACAGCAAAGGGATATGCTCTCATCGAAAGTGTAAACGAGGGCAGTATTGAAGATGTCGGAAATTCAATTTCAGAGATTATCGGAGATATTGCAGGAATTGATGAAACCTTTAACTGGAGAAGTGAAGAGGGATATAAAACACTTGAAAGGTTTATTAACTATGACCTTGCAGAACATTTTGTTT
>ENA-OOXJ01000587-OOXJ01000587.1-human-gut-metagenome-genome-assembly--contig:-NODE-587-length-29349-cov-3.917662_pt1 | contig 29349 bp, 21 predicted proteins | sample MGYA00241587_ERZ501343 | MGnify/ENA primary metagenome ERZ501343 (study PRJEB25962, sample SAMEA2042918) | human gut metagenome | biome: human gut; feature: human-associated habitat; material: faeces... | reverse complement strand
TACCGGCGCGTCCGGCCAGTAGATCACATAGCACTCCTGCATCTCCCCCATGAAGAAGAAAATATTCTCCCCCATCTCGATGTGCTCACCAAAGGTCAGATCCGGCACAAACAGCCGTCCGCTGGTGCGCCTGGGCCCCTTGATGGTAAAGCCCTCCGCCGTGGGATGCTGCCGCAGCTCGTTGGCCGCCTCCTCCAGGCCGGGGAAATGCAGTGCCTTTTCCAGCTCCGCCAGCTGGGTGGCGCCGTTGATGTATACCAGGTGATTTTCGTCCTTGAACCAGTTGATGCGCATTGTGTGCTCCTCCTTTTCTGCCTGCGTTTTTTTGCTGTCCTTACTGCCGCCCGGAGCCCTTTGCCTCCATGTAGAAAGATGCCGCCCGCTGCAGCTCTGCAGACCGGCGGCATAAAAGGGCCGGATTTTTCTGTTGCGAAAAAATTCGGCCCTTGACTTCTCTCGTGGGTATCATGACGTAGCGAAGAAAGCGCCCGCTGCGGTGGTGTCCTCCGCTGTGCAATTCTCCTGACTGGCGCCCCGGAGCCTCCGCTCCCCGTTTGCAGCGTACCTTCTCGGAAACCTGATTTCCAATGGCGGACTTTCGTCCCGGCGGCCTTCGCCGCTTCCGTGCATCCTTGCGCCTACAGTGCCGTTCGCGTGGGTTTTAACCCTTTCCTTTTAAACTGTCTCCTGCCCGCATGCGGGCGTTACGGCAGACAGCCGCACAGCATCCCTGGACCTATTTACTTTTTATAGTACCGCATATATTATACCTGCGGCTTTTCCCCTTGTCAATGCGCAAAAAAACTCCTCGCAGATAGTGCAAGGAGTTTGGAGCTTGTGGCCGGACTCGAACCGGCGACCTGCTCATTACGAGTGAGCTGCTCTACCAACTGAGCCACACAAGCATATCCTTTACGGACGGTAGGTATTATACCATCTTTTTTTCTTGCCGTCAACTCTCATTTTCAGCTCAAGTGGAATACAATCTGTATTCGACCCTGCGGTTTTCCCCATATTCCCCCGCGGTCTCCGGGAGTCCTGCCGCTTTTCTATCTGTATTCGTCAAAATCACCAGGGGGAAAACCGCCCTTTTCCGCCGTTTTCTGTTTCCGGGCGGCGCGCTCAACTCCCTTCAAGTGATTAACATAATATTTAGTCTTTTTCGACTTTACAAATTGTTATCCACATTATGCACAGAGTTTTCCACATACAGTTTTCCTTTATTTTCAAGACTTTTTAAACTGATTTGCCAGGTTTCCCTCTTCGTGGCATCGCCTTGAAAAAATAATGTCGATTTACATAATACAATTATACTTCCAAATATTTCCTATTTCCGTTTTTCTCCCATTTTCCCCTCTTGACAAGGCAATAGAGAGAAGCAGGCGCTTCTCTCTATTGTATACGCTTATATGGACGTTCACTACCGGGGGCTATGGTGGGGTGATAGCCGGATGAAGATCGTGTAGAGCCCCATGCGTGCTGCAGTGCTGCCTGCCAGGACCGGATACATCTGCCGCCTGAATGGAAAAGGCCAACTATCCATCCTGACAAGGGCCCGCACCGCTTATTCCCCCAAAGGGCGAACAGTTTCCCTTATTTCACGCGAAGGCTTAGGCCCTGTACAGCCTACACGGCACCGAATGCCTTGCGCAGACGGCGAATTTTTATGAACGTATCCGCATGGTACCTTCCTCACAGATTTGCAAACACGGTGCAGCCCTTCGTCTTGAGCCAGCAGAGCAGCAGTACACACGCCGCCAGCGTCACCACGGCAAAGGCGGCCATGAATGCCATATAGCCTATACGCCAGCCGATCAGGAAGAAGCCGGCCGCCAGCAGCGCCGCATACACCACGCCGCTCAGCAAGGCCAGGGCCACAGCGCCGCCCTGCTTGATGGGGGTGATCTCACTGGTCCAGTGGAGATTGGGCATTTTCAGGCCTAAGAACAGGCATAGGAGGGCCGACAGCACCGTAAACAGTGCCGCTACCACCAGGGCCAGGGCCGTCTGCGCCGCCCCGGCGGGGCTCACAACGGCCACGCATATGCCGCACAGCGCCGCCGGAACGGCCGTAAGCAGCAGGTGCATCCTGAGCTTAGCACGCAGCACCTGCCACGATGTCACCGGCAGGGATTGGGCCAGCCACAGGCTCTTCCCCTCCAGAGACACGGAGGGCGCCGCCATATCGTTCATGCCCACCAGAGTACACAATGCCGCACACAGCAGCACCGACAGGGCTCCGGGTCTGTCGGCAAACACGGGCTCCAGCATCGGAAGGAGGCTGCCGCCCTTCCACACCAGCGCCGCCGCGCCAATGACCAGGCCCAGGATGCCCATGCCGCAGTTGAGCATATAGTTGGCGCTGGCGGTGAACCGGCTCAGCTCCCGGCCCAGCAGGGCCCGGTCGATGCTTTGCGGGCGAGCGGCCTTTTCACGGTACTCCACCTTGGCTACGGCCCCGGTGGAGGTGGCCAGCTTCAAAAAGCTCCGGGCGATAAGATACCACACCAGGGCAAACAGACCCAGCACCGCCGCCGACACAATGGCTATGGCCGAGCCATTGCCCATGGCCACCCGGCCCACCAGGTACAGCGGGTAGGCCATACTGCGGATGCTCGCGCCGTAGTAGGCGGCGTTGGCCAGCAGCTCTGATAGAAGGCTCTGGGCTTTGGCATAGAAGAAGTAGTACGCCCCGATGAACACCAGGGACACCAGCACCGTGATAAAGCTTTTGTTCTTCAGCTTCTGACTGATTTTAGCGACGACCCATCCCAAGGCGCAGGACAGGGTCAGCACGAAAACGGACAGAAGGAGCAGCTGGATCATGCAGCCTACTACCACAGGAACCGTGATGCCTACCACCACCCAGTACACGATGATGGCCGGGAGCAGCACAACGGCGGAATACATCAGACCCATGAGATACACGCTCACCAGCCGGGCCGCCATAATGGTGCGCACGGGAATAGGCAGCGACAGCAGCAGGTCATTATCCTTGGCCATGTAGAGGGTGGAATAGGTATTGAAAACGCTGCCGAATATGCCTAAAAACGCCGCCAGCGGCGTCATGATCGTGAAATACAGCCAAGACATACCCACCTGGGCCATGCTCTCGCACATAGCCAGGGACAGAAGGGTAAACAAGCCGCCCAGTACGCCCACCATCAGCACCACGAAAAGCACGGTGAAGCCGATGGTTGCCTCCTTGGATCGGGCCCGGTTCTTCTTGGCGTCGTAGGTATAGCTGCGGAAAATATCTCCCAGCTGTTTTTTCACCAGGATCTTCAGCATGATTCATCCTCCAGCTCCAGGAATACCGACTCCAGAGAGGCATCCCCCTTCACTTCCTCCATAGTGCCGGAGCGGATGAGCTTGCCTCCTTTGATAATGGCCACCTTGTCGCACAGCTTTTCGGCCACCTCCAGCACATGGGTGGAGAAGAAGATGGCACCGCCCGCACTGCACAGCTCCCGCATCATCCCCTTGAGGATGTGGGCCGCCTTGGGGTCCAGGCCCACGAAGGGCTCATCCATGATGATGAGCTTGGGCTCGTGGAGCCAAGCGGAGATAATGGCCAGCTTCTGCTTCATACCGTGGGAGTAGGCGGCAATGGGCTGGGCCAGGTCCGCCGTCAGTTCAAATAGATCGGCATACTTGCGGATGCGCTCTTGGCGGGCCTGGGCACTCACGCCGAAGATGTCGGCGATGAAGTTCAGGTACTTGATGCCCGTCATGTATTCATACAGGTCCGGATTATCGGGGATGTAGGCAATCATCTTTTTACATTCCAGGGGCTGGGTGCGCACGGACTTGCCGTCCACCAGAATCTCCCCGCCGTCAAACTGCAAAATTCCTGCCACGGATTTAAGGGTGGTGGTTTTGCCGGCGCCGTTGTGGCCGATAAAGCCATAGATTTCCCCCGCATGAATGTGCAGGCTCAGGTCATCCACCGCCTTTTTCTCCCCATAGGTTTTTGTCAGATGTTCGATTTTCAGCATTCTGATTTCCTCCGTGTTCTTCTCTTAAAACTCCATGACCAGGCCCACCTGCAGCGGGTGCAGCTTCTCACCCAGCTCCCGGTGCAGCAGCTGATAGGCTTGCTCCCCGGTGCAGTGCCCGGTACACACATAGGCGATGCCGGTTTGCTGAATTTCCTTTGCCAGCGCCAGCACCTCCGGCTTGGATTTGTTATATAGATGAAAGCCGCCGATGATGGCATATACCGTCTTGCCCGGGAACATCCCCGCCACCTCTCGGATGATGTCGGCCGCCCCGCCGTGGGAGCAGCTGTTGAAGATCACAAGCCCCTTCTCCGTGTCCAGCACCAGGCTCTGCTCGTGGGAAAAGTCGTCCGGGACCCACCGGCCATTCGTCCGGCGGTACATATTCTCCCGCCGACCTACCCGGGCCAAGCCCGCCGTCTTGTGCGGAGCCAGATATACCCCCGGCAGGATCTCCGTGGGCTCCTTCCCGGCATACACGATCCGATCCCGAAAGTCCTGCAGCACGGTCTTCGGCACACCGATATACCGCCGCAAAAACAGCTTCTTGTAGTAGCAATCCGCCCCGCAGGTGTGCCCCACATAGAACTTTGCTCTGCTGTTGCAGCGGAAGAATGCCTCCATGCCATTTGCGTGATCGTAATGCGCGTGGGATAGCACCGCCGCGTCCACTGCCGTCAGATCAAGGCCCAGCTTCTCTGCGTTTTGCACGAACAGATCAGATGCTCCTGTGTCCAGCAGGATGTGTTTTTCACCATACTCAATATAAATGCACAGGCCCCATTCTCCCGAAAGGATTCCGTTTCCCCGGTTGTCCACGACTACTGTAGCTTTCATACGCTCACCTCTTATAATTCATGGATATATAGCATACAATATACATTATAAACGCTGCCCGCCCGGCCTGTCAATAAGGCGCCGCGCCGCTGGCGCCGGCAGCTGAATTGCACTGTTTAACAAAAATAGCAGCTGGATGTTTCACCCTTCTGCGGTATACTGGCTTTAATTTAGATATTGAGTTTCGCCTGAATTATAAAAAAGACGAGTAAGCACTGCTTACTCGTCTTTTTTTAGTCGCTATTTTGCAATGCGCCCCTGCCTGCCGTTATAGGAGGGGGCAGAGATAGGAATCAGAACAGCTCCTTCCTCCGGGCAACGAATACGCCGCCGGTCAAGGCCAGAACGGCCAGGCCCACATACAGCACCACGCCGGTATCGCCGGTGGCGGGCGCCTTGTAGCCCAGGTTGGTCATCAGAGAGGTGATCTCCGCATCCGTCAGGCCGATGGCCTTCATATAGTCCTTGGCGCCCTTCTGCAGGTCGGCCTTGGACAGATCCTCCACACCGAAGGCGGTCTGAAGGGTCTTGATGATGTTGCTCTCGGCGATGGCGGTATACTTATCGGTGCCCGGCTCCACGCCGTAGTAGTTATAATAGGTGGTCATATAGTCCTCCACCACCTCATTGAAGGTGGCGCCCATGAGGCACTCCAGCAGGGCGTTGACGAAGCCGGCGCGGTCCTTGCCCTCGGTGCAGTGGACATAGTATACGCCCTTGTTAGCGGCAAAGAAGCGCAGACCATCCGCCAGGCCGGCCTGGAACTCGGGAGCGGTGAAGTCCACACCCAGATTCAGGTAAATGACCTTCTGGCCGGCATAATAGGTGTCGGCAAAGCCCTCATATGCCTTGGCATCCGCCTCGCTGTCCGCCAGGTTCATGATGACGGTGACGCCGGCCTTCTTCAGTGCGGCATCGGCATAGCCGTTGCGGCCCAGCTCGGGATTGATGGGGGAGGAGCCGCGGTAGAGCAGATTCTTGCCCATGCCGGTAGTGGCCACATTGCGGAAGTTGGCAAACTCCTCATCCGTCAGGTCGGGATAGTCCGCCCGGTCGTTGGTGCGCTGCAGCTCGTGGAGGATATACTCCGCCCGGTAGCCGTCCTTCTCTGCCATGGTGAAGGTGACCTCCACGGGGTAGGTCACGCCCTCCCAGGCGGTCCAGTACCAGTTTTTATCCTCGTCCGTATGCTTTACGGCCAGCTCGTAGGTCTCGGCAAAGTTGCCCATGTTGATGGCCATGCTCACATAGCCCGTGGGATTGCCATCCTCGCCCTTTTCCACGATGATGGCAGGCTTGCCGGAATCCACATAAGAATAGGTGGGGATCACGGGCAGGGTCAGGGTCTTGCCCAGGAACTCCACGGTGACCAGGTCACCCCAGTTAAAGCCCATGTCGCCCATGAACTTTTCGGCCTTGCAGTCGGTATACACATTGCCGTACTTGGTCATCCAGATGTTGGCGTCCAGGCCGCCGATGGTGATCTTGCCGTCGTCCTCATCAGGGGGCAGGATGACGGTCATGCGGCCATCGGGTTCGGCATACTCCTGCCCCACAACGCCGCCCAAGACGGTGGTGATATACTCCATCACGATCTCGTCCAGGGGCAGGCCGGTGTCGAACTGGCTGGAGGCAGCCGCAAAGGCGTAATAGGTGTCGCCGCCGGCTGCAGTGAAGTTGTTAGTGATTACGGCGTAGGTTTGATCGGGATCAAAGGGCTGGCCGTTGATGCTTTCGATAGTGACGCGGTTGATGCTCTTGGGGCCGTAGTAGGTGGAGCCGGGATAGGTGTCATCGGCCTTGTCATAGGGCTTGGTGCAGTCCACGGTGAGCTTCATGCCCGCCGTCTGGGGGAAGCCGCCCAGAGAGATGGGCGTGCAGAAGGTGGATGCCTCCAGCGCCTCCAGCAGCTCGCTGCCCTTGACGTGTACCACGGCCAGGGTGTTGCCGAAGGGCAGAACGGTGGTCACGTCCGCCTTGGAAATATCCCCTGCGTGGATCCACGCGCGGATACCGCCGCCGTTGGTGAGGGCCACGGCATTGGTCATGTCAACGCCGGGGGCTTTGGTCTTGATGGCCCACATCATGGCATCGGTGATAAGGTTGCCCAGGTTGGTCTCCTGAGTGCGGTTGCCCGGCTCCTTGTCGCCGTTGAGCTCTACCTCAGACTTGGCAAACACCGCACTGTATTCCGCGTCAATGGGCTCCATAATGGCCTTGGCGGCTGCGGTCACCTTGGCGTCCTCGTACTCATACTGGCCCAGGTCCAGCATCTCCAGACCCTCGGGCAGCTTGGTCTTGTTGTCAATGATCAGGACACCCACATAGGCCAGCTTGGTGCCGGTGGACTGGATGGGCAGCTCATAATGGGGGTTGTCGATATAAGTGGGGTTGCCGTCCTTATCCACGCCGGTTTGGAGCTTCGCTGCGCCGGGCAGCATCACGGAATGGGAGTGGCCGTCAATGACGAAGTCGATATCGGGCACGTTTTTCAGCAGGTCATAGGAGGTATTGGGCTCAGAGCTGCTGTCCACACCCAGGTGGGCCAGGCAGATCACCGCATCCGCGCCCCGGGCCTTCAGATCATCCACCTGAGCCTGGGCGGCAGCGTACATATCCTCCGCACCCAGGAAGGTCAGGCCCTGGATCAGGGCGGGGTTGGCCTTGGTCTGCGCCTCGGGGGTCTCTAAGCCGAAGAAGCCGATCTTCATGCCGCCCTTTTCGATGATGGTGTTTGCGCCAAAAATGGACTTGCCATCCTTGCTGACGTTGGCGCACAGCACCTGGAAGTTTGCTTTGGCCATGTTCAGCATTAGCTGCTCGTAGCCGTAGTCAAACTCGTGGTTGCCGATGGTGGCCAGATCGTAGCCGGCGGCATTCATCATGGTTACGGCGTCGGCGCCCTTGTTGACGCTGACATAGATGGTGCCCTGGCTGTAGTCGCCGGCATCCACCAGGATGACGTCTGCGCCCCGAGCCTTAAGCTCGGCCTTCAGCGCGGCCACCTTGGCGTACCTGGCGATTTCGCCGTGCACATCATTGGTGTGCAGGATGACGGTTTTGCCGGCCAGATCCTGCTCCACCGGGTCTGCCCAGGCCGTGGTCACCATCAGAGACAGCGCCATGACTACAGACAGAAGCAGTGCTAAAACTTTCCGCATGGTTCTTTTCCTCCTTTAAAATTTAGAAACGTATATACGTTCCTCTGTACCCCTTATCATACAGGATTTTTCAAAAAAAGGGAATCCTTTTAAAAAAATGTTACGCCAAAAAAAGGGGGAAGAAATTGTGCAATATACACAAGAAACGAGAAAAAATAAACGGGAAAATTCGGCAACTTTTGATCGGCGGGTTCATACTCCCAGGAAAAAATCGCACCGCTCCGCCAGAGAATAGGCTTGGAAATACTGCTCCTCCAGGGGGATCCAGCGGTCTATAAACTGCCGGAGCTTTTCCGGGCCGCTGCGCGCCTCTATGCGGCGCAGCTGCTCCCGGGGATCCACTGAGAGGAAGATGCGCAGGTGATAGTGGGGCCACAGGGTCTGGTGGCAGGCATAGGAGCCCTCCACAATAGTCAGCCGGGCCGGCGGGACAGAAACGGCCGGCCCCAGGACCTCACGGGCACAGAGATAGGGGCGGTAAACCACGGCCTCGCCCCGGGCGGCGGGCAGCAGCACCTCCTGCAGGAAGCGCTCGTGATCCACATTTTCCCCGGGGACCTGCAGCCGCTCCGGCGTGCGCTGATAGGGCTGGAGGAAGAAGTCATCCATGTGGAACACCCGGCAGGGCAGCTCCGCCTGTAATCGGGCGGCCAGGGTGGTTTTTCCTGCACCGCAGCGGCCGTCAATGGCTACAAGCACCCGTTCCTGCCGGTCCAGCAGCGACCGGATGGCGTCCAGCACCGGGTCAGGAACGGGGGAGAGGCAGTTAGCTGTGGGGGGCTGAGGAAAATAGGGTTTCGTCATGGTTAAGTCCTCCGGAAGTGGAATGGTATGGGAATGGGGCCTGCGTATTCAGTATACCCTGGCCCGGCGGTACCGTCAACCGGGGGATACCCTCCTGTCATTCCGAGGAGCGAAGCGACGTGGGAATCCGTGGTGTTTATGCTGCCAATCTCCGCGGAATGTGTAACGCATGCGTGTTAGAAACGGATTGCCACACCAGTCTGCGGATTGGCTCGCAATGACAGGACTTTCTGACAACAGGAGAGGAGAGGCTCCGTAGAGCCTCTCCTCTGTGGGGGTTTCTTTTGCCGGGGATGTACCGATCAGGCGCGGCGCTTCTTGGAACGAATCAATGCAGCGCCGGCCAGGGCCGTGATGCTCATGACAGATACCCAAAGCACCATGGCGCTATTGTCGCCGGTGGCGGGCTTGTCGGGTGTGTCGGGCGTAGGCTTATCGGGATTATCCGGGGTGGGATTATCGGGATCGCCGGGGTTCACGGGTGTGAGGACCGTCTGGCAGACATCACACTTGCCGTCATTGTCGGCGTCCACATGGCCGGTGGCGGGGATAGCCCGGGTCTCGGTTTCGCCACAGGCGCAGGAGCGGGTTTCCACGCCGTCTGTGGTGCAGGTGGCGGGAGTGGTTTCCTCCCAGTTGCCGAAGGCGTGGGTGTGGTCGGTGCAGACGATGTCCGCCCGGTTCCGGGTGCGGATGCGGGGCGCCATGGGGGTGCCGTCCTCCAGGACGAAGGTGTTGTCATAGGAGGCAAGGCCGGTGGCCGCAATTTCGCAGCCCACCTTCAGGTTCTGCACCTCACTGTCGGGGCAGATATAGCCGTCGATAAACACCCGGGCTACCTGGCCCTGGGGATCCCGGACCAAGATGGTCTGAACCTTGCCGTTGGCCATCTCAATGCCGGTGACATAGCCCTTGAGGGTGATGAGCTGGCCCAGGACGGAGCCGTCATTCACCTGGGCGGCGGCGACCACCTTGGGCTCTACGGGGGTATCTGTGCCCAGCTTCCGGATCTTGGTCACAGCCAGCTGGCGCTCGCCCTGGTAGGAGCTGGTGGAGCCGCTGATGCGGAGCTTATCGCCGATCTGATAGTCGCCGGCCACGGGGAAGCAGTTGATGCCGCCGGTCTCGTCCTGGATATAGATGCAATCAAAGAAGGCGGTATTCTTATCATAGCCGGAGGCGTTGGAGGTGACGATGCCCTCGATGGTGTACTTGAAGCCTTCCTCCTTCTGGGCATGGACCTCAGAGATGGGGGTGATCTTCACGGGGTTGATGATCTGCAGCAGGTTCTCCATGATGGTATAGTTGGAGTACAGCAGGTCAGCACCGGAGTCAATATCCTCCGGCTTAACCTGGAGCTGCCAGTCTGCCATCATTGTACCGCCGGTCACAAGGATCATACCGTTGTTTCCGATCTTTTCCGTAGCAAGCAGCAGGATATTACCATCATATTTGGGCATGGTTGCGCCGCCAAGGCCGTCGCTGTCCCCATCGCCGGAGGCAGTGGTGGCATTGCCGTATACAACCGGCGTTACCGTGGACGGAACTGCGCTGACAGGCGTACCGTTTTCATCCACAATGTACACCGAGCAGCCGCCGTACTGGCTGAACACCTGAGAGTACTTGGTATCAAAGGGCGCTTCTTCGCTATAAACCAAGCCCTCTAAAAGCTCGGAGGTGCCATAGCTGGCGGTATAGATGCCGTAATTACGGCCATCATTATGGGCCGTATCCGATGTCTGATCGTCGCCCAAGCGCAGTTTGGATCCCAGGGCCGCAAGGATCAGGTTCTGCTGTGCAGCCATGTGCTGTTCCGGCGTCAGAGTAACATTGCATCCGCCGGCTGCGGTCTCATAATAGTCAGAGTAACCCATGACGAGCACAATGCCGCCCTTTTCATTATAGGCCTTGATCGCTGCAAGCTCATCATCCGCATAGCAGTCGATGCCGTTTCCAGTGGCCTTTTCACGACGAGACGGAGCCGTGAGAACAATTGCCTTGAACTTGGGGTTATTGCAAGCGTTCATCAGCTCGTCCTTCGTCATCAGCTCTACAAGGCGGACGCCATACTTGTTTGCGAGTGTCTGGAAATTACCCATGGTATCGCTGTAGTTTCCGTTGATATACTCATTGTGGTGCGAGCCGTCCAGGCCGATGTAGACCAGGGAGTCGGCGTCCAGGACATCCAGGTCGACGGTCTTGGTGAAGGTGTACTCGTTGACGCCCTGCTCCACCACGGCGGTGACCTGCACAGTGAACACCCGGGCGGCGGTGGGGGTATACTTAAAGGGCACATCCAGGGTGCTGCTCTTGGCGAGGGTATAGCCGGTCTTGTCGGTGCCGATGACGGTGCCGCCGATGGAGTAGGTCAGGGACTTGATGGTGGCATCGCTACCCTCGCTATTGAAGAAGGTGGTGGTGAGAGTCAGCTCCTCGTCGGTGACGGGAGTGGTGGTACCGCAGACCATGTTGGAGATGCCCAGCTTCAGGCTCTCGCCCACCCACACGGGGGAGGTGACGGCCAGGTCGCCGTCCTTCTGGGTGACGCGGATGAAGTAGTAGCTGTAGCTGGGATCCAGGGTAACAGAGAGCTTGCCGCTGCTTAGCTGGGCGGCGTTATCCCAGGTATAGGCTACCTTACCGGAGTTGGCCACCACCTCCACCTTGGCGATGGAGTCGGAGGCGTCGGGATCGTTGACGGTGACCTCGATATTCAGCTTATCGGGGACCTCGGTGATGCTGGAGCCCATCATAAGGCCGTTGACGGTGTAGGTCAGCTCCAGATTCTTATCCTCGGTGGCGTACATGCGAAGAGCGCGGATGGCCTCGTAGATGCCGTCCTCGGTAAAGCTATCGGTGAGGATGACGTCGCGGGCATCGTTGGCATTGCCCCACTTGCCCTTGTGGTTATCCTGGTTGTTGGTGGGGGCCAGGTGCCAGCCCTTATCCAGCGCCATGATGTACTGCTCATAGCTGGGATAGTAGCCGCCGGCGCCGATCTGACCCTCGCCGTTACCTACCTCCACCATGTACATACGGCTGTCGATGACGGGATCCCAGTAGTTGAAATCCTTGAAGTTGCCGAAGGTGGTGCCGGGGTGGTTGAACTGGCTGATAGAATTCGTGCCCTCCTCCTGGCTCAGCAGGGCGTAATAGGCCTTCATGCCCGCGTCGGCGGTCTTGTTGTTCAGGGTACTGTTGTTGCGGGAGACGATGCCGGGGGTATTGAAGGTGTTGATATGGCCGGGGCCGCCGGACCAGGTCATCTCGAAGCCGCCGATGGCCACCATGTCGCCGGCGTTGTCCTTGTTGAACTGGGCGATGGTGTCCTTGTAGGTCTTCCAGCTGTGGCTGGCATCGGAATCCTTGACCAGGGTGGTGTCATAGAGGGCGGCCTCCACATTGGGGGCATTCTTGGAATCGAAATAGTTGGAGTGGTCGGTGAAGGCCACGAACTGGACATTGGCGCTGTCGGGCAGGCTTCTGATATAGCTCAGGGCGCTGTCCAGCGTGCCGGAGCCGTCGGAATACTGGGTATGGCTATGGAGCTGCCCGAAGTAGGGCTGATAGGTGGTCTTGCCCACGGTGAAGAACCAGCTGAACTCGGCAGACTTGCCGTCGGCGCGGGTGGCGGTGACCTTCACCTCGGTGCGGCCATCGGTCATGTCAGCGGCGGGGGTGTAGGTGACACGGCCGCTTTCATAGGTGGGTGCCACGGCCTTGCCGCCCACGGACATGGTGACGGTGGGGTCCTGGCCGGCATTGGCTAGAGCCACGGAAATGGCGGGACGCTTATCCTCGCCGGTCTGGCTGCCCCGGGCAGGGGCGGGATCGGAGAAGACGGGCTCGTCCTTGACGGTGATCTCAGCGGCGGCGGAGATGAGAATGTACTTATTGTCCGTGCCCTTGATGTTCACGGTGAGCTTATCACCCGTGACGGAGGCGGCGGGGATGGTGACGGTGTAGGTGCCATCCTCGCCCTTGGTGACGGTGAGCGCGGCGCCGTTCAGCGTGGCGGTCATGTCACCCTGCACGCCGAAGGGGGCGTCCACGGTGAAGGTGAAGGCGTAGTCCATGCCTACATAGGCATAGCCCAGGTCGCCCAGGACCACGGCGGGGTTATTCACGACGCCGTCCACAGTATGAGTGCCCTCCGCTACGGGGTAGAAGAAGAAGGAGTAGATGGTGTAGTCGGTGACATTATACATGGAATAGACCTTGAAGCTGTCACTGTAATACTCCAGCCACTGGCTGTGTTGGTTGTTGAACTTGGCGGTGCGGCTCTCCAGCTCGTAGCCGCCCACGTTGCCGGAGCAGGTGCGGACCAGCCAATCGGCATCGTCGCTGGCGGTCTGGGTATAGAAAGCGTTGTTGCCGGTGCCGTTTGCGCAGAGGTAGCCGTAGGTCTTGTTGTAGAAGCGGTAGTAGTCGCCGTTTTTCTGCACCTCGAACACCACGGCGCCGTTGGCGCAGGTAGCCTTGCCATCCTGAATGGTGGCGGCGGCCTTGTTGATGGCGGGGCTGGTTGCATTATCGTTCTGCGCTGCCAGAACAGCCTGGGCATTCTGATTGTAGATGACCACCTGGTCGCCCACGGTGGGGAGACCGCCGGGGGTGGGAGGCGTTGCGCTGGAAACATAGTCGGCGCTGCTGCCGTTGCGGAGCTGATAGGTGGTCTTATATGCCGAGCAGCAGCCGTACACGGCGGTGATGTCATCCACGGTCACGCCGGAGGCCAAAGGCACCCCCTTAAAGAGGTTGGTGCTGCCGGTTACATCGGTGATGGTGGTGTTGCCGGTGGCGTTATAGGTACCCAGCGTCACATCCTTGATATAAACGTACTCGCTGAGGTAGTTCTTGCCCATTTGAGAAACTGTGATCTCCTGGGCAGGGATGGCCTCCACGCCGGTCTTTATGACCTCCATGGAGGGGAAAGACATCTGGGGTACGCCGTTATACGGAGCTACGGTGCCGGTGATCTTCACGATGTCGCCCACCTTGTACTTGGCGTAATTGGTGTAGTCATAAACCTGGAAGCCGTAGATCTCGCCGTCAATAACATCCTCCAAAATGATGGAGTTGATGCTGGCTTTATTGTTATAGGCGTTGCCGTAGTGATACACTACCTGGCCGACCACCGAGACATTAGAGGTGGAGGAGGTAATAGCTCCGGCCTCCTTTACGGTGATGGCCCCGGCGGGGATCATATCATCGGAGATGGGGTCATAAATGGTGCTGTGCGCTGTGATCTCGCTTGCCACTGTGGTGCGCAGCTGCAGGGAATTGTAGGTGCCCACGGCGGCGGTGACATCCACCTTGTCGCCCACAGCGAAGGCCCAGCTGCCATTTCCCTTGCTCATGGCGGCCCTGTAGATCGGCATAGTGTTGCCGGCAGCATCCTTTACCGTGACGGTGGGAGAGGACCACTGACCGCCGTTATCATCGATCTTAGTAATCTCCAAATCTGTCAGCTTCACATAGGTGCCCAAGTCAGATTCGGTGATGGCATCCAACGTGGTGGGCTTGGCGGTGAGGGTGAGACCGGAGGACTTCACATAGGTGCCGCTGCCCAACTGAGGCATACCGTTAAAGGCGCTCCGCTTGCCGGTGCCGATAACGGTATCGCCCAAGGCAATCGCATCGGCTTTAGAGGCAAGATACAGGCAGATACCGCCGGTGTCGTCCTGCAGGAAGACATTCCGCCCATCCGTAAAGGTCACAACGCCCTTCACGGTGAACTCGGTATTTGCCGCGCCGGCCAGCGCCGTGCTGATGGGCACGAAGGTGGGCTCGGGGTCGGGGGTCTCGCTGCCGGATTCTACCACCAGGTAGATTTGCTGCTCAAAGGCGTCACCGGTGCCGGTGTAGGCACTCCAGTTGCCCTTCGCCGCATACCACTGGAGGCGGTATTTGTCGGTGCGGGTGGCGTTGTCAATGTAGAAGGTGGCATCCTTGCCGTCCACTGCCGTGATCTTCCAGTTCTGGTTGATCTCGTCCAGGGGCGTGCTGGTGAAGTTTGCGCCCATGGCCAGCTTCTTGCCATCGGCGGTGGCGAAGGTGTAGGTGCCGTCGTCGTTAATGCCGAGAGTCCACTTATCGGCGTCGGTAAAGCCCTCGAGCTTGCCATCGGCCAGGGTCACATCGCTGCCCTTGTTATAGTGGTCGTTGTACTCCGTGGACAGAGTTTTCCCATTGGCGGGGTTGAATACGACCACCGTGTCGCCATCCTGCAGGGCGGTCAGGTCTGTGACGATGCCGCTCTGACGGGCGGGGGCAGCGTCCAGCTTGTAGAGGGTGATGGCCTGCTGCCTGGTGTAGGTGGCGCTCTTGAAGTAGCGGAAGCGCATCTGATCGGAATTCTTGTTAAACCGCAGATGGGCTCCGCCGGACACGATATCCACCGTGCCGTCAGCATTCAAGGCGATGGTATTGGCGGTTGCCTTAGCACCCGTTTTAAGGCCGTTTGCATCGGAAGTCTGATAAATATACTTTCCGTTTGCACCCTTGATGGAATAATTGCCGTCGGCCATTTTCTCAATGGTGACTGCAATGGTTTCCGTTGTTTTGATGGTGCCTTCTGCGATTTTAACGGTCTTGTAGTTATTGGAAACGTCGATTTCGGTGAGGCTGCTGTCAAAGGCCGCCTCGTCTCCTTCGGACACGATCAGGTAGGTGCCTGACCAATCCTCCGGTGCCTGCGTGACCTTTTTATAGGTCTGTGGCGCCGGGTCTGCCGCGAACACCGCTGTGGGCAGCAGCGACAGCAGCATGACCAGCGCCAGCAGGACGGACAGGAGCCGCCTGCTATGTCCTCTCTTCTTCAAAATCTGATCCCTCCTGTTCATTTTACACGGTAGCTTGTTACACGGTAGCTTGCCCCCTGGGGCCCGGGTAGGCGGGTCCGTTCTTTCATCATAAAGCCACTATGAAAAATCCGAAACCGCGTCTCTGTTAAACCCGGGTGAAATCTGCAGAGACAGAAAAAGCCGCCTGCCCCAACTGCGTGGGGAGACGACCCTGCACAACCACTGTAAGAAATGCTACTTGGAATTCCGTCGACCAGGACAGCAGGCTGTGAAGGATGCCGGGAAACGAGAGCAAACTTTTTGTGTTGATGGAGATATTTTACCACATCCCGATACAGATTGCCACCGGTTTTTTAATTTTAGTGAAAAACGGCGGAAAAATTTTGCTTATCTTATGAAAAATGCCTAAACTGCTTCGCCGGAACCTGCCTCTTGACATCGGGTGGAGAAATTGCTATGCTGAAAAAAATGAGGACACGGAGGTTGCTCCTATGAAGAAATCCAAGGGGAAAAGCACAAGGCCGGACGCAAGAGCCTGGTGGGGCAAAAATCGTCTCAGCTGCATCATCCTGGCGGCGGCGGTGGTGGTGTTTATTATCGTGCGGGCCCTGGCGGCGACCCATGAGCAGCCGCAGTCCCGGGGCGAGGATTACGCCGAGTATGAGACCGCCGTCATCACCGATATCCTGTCGGACAGCACCGAGCAGGATCCCGTGTCCGACAATGGCTATCGGGGCGAACAGCTGCTGCTGGCTGAGATCCGCACGGGCCAGTACAAGGGCGAGACCATGCAGGTCAGCAACTATGTGGGCCCCCTGTATGGCCAGGCCCTGAAGGAGGGGCAGCGGGCGGTGGTGCTGATCTCCACTTATTCTGACGGCAACCACACCGCCACGGTATATGAGTATGACCGGGCCGTGGGCCTGGCGGTGATTGTGGGCCTGTTTTTGCTGGCCACGGTGGCCGTGGGCGGCAAGGTGGGCGCAAAATCCCTGGTGGCCCTGGCCATTACGCTGGTGTGCCTGTTCTTTATTATGATTCCGCTGCTGATGAAGGGCGCGCCTACGCTGCTGACGGTATTTTTGGTGTGCGCATACATCACCGTCGTGACCATGGTGATCCTGGGCGGCGTGACCAGCAAGACCATCTGCGCGGCGCTGGGCACCATCGCCGGTACGGCTCTGGCCCTGCTGTTCGGCCTGCTGGCACAGGGGCTTCTGCACGTTGATGGGCTGCGGCTGGCGGAGGTGGAGCCGCTGCTGCAGCTGCGGCAGACGGGCACCCCGCTGGGCCTGCGGGGTCTGCTGGTGGCGGGGGTGGTCATCAGCGCCCTGGGTGCGGTGATGGATGTGGCCATGAGCATTTCCTCGGCATTGACGGAGGTGCATACCGTGGCTCCGGATCGCAGCGGCAAGGAGCTTTTCCGCTCGGGCATGAACATCGGCCGGGACATGGTGGGCACCATGACCAACACGCTGATCCTGGCATTTTTGGGCAGCGGATTGGTGTTTATCATCTACCTGTGCTCCCTGGGGCTGGATCCCCGGCAGCTCGTCAGCTCGCCCTATATGGCGACGGAGGTCATCAGCGGCATTGCCAGCAGCATTGGCGTAATTTTGGCCGTGCCGCTGACAGCGCTCATCACATCGTTGCTTTTGGGCAGCAAGAAAACCGCCCCGCTGGCAAAATAAAAGCTTCGAGATAGCTGCAAAGCCCTCGGCCAACCGGCCGAGGGCTGCTTTTATTGGTTATTGTTCGCCCTTGCGGCTTTTGAACACGGTTTCCGGGGCGTGAATCACCACCCGGGTGTCTTTTTGCACGGAGCTGGTGAGGAAGGCGTTGCCGCCCACCACGCTGCCCCGGCCGATGGTGGTATTGCCGCCCAGAATGGTCGCGCCGGAGTAGATGGTCACATCGTCCTCTACGGTAGGGTGGCGCTTGCCGGGCTGAGAATGGTGCCCATCCCGGGTGGACAGGGCGCCCAGGGTCACGCCCTGGTAGAGCTTTACCCTATCGCCGATGATCGTGGTCTCACCCACCACGATGCCCGTGCCGTGGTCGATGAAGAAGTGATCGCCGATCTGCGCGCCGGGATGGATGTCGATGCCCGTGTGGCTGTGGGCGTACTCGGCCATCATCCGGGGCAGGATGGGGATCTTCATTTCGTAGAGCTCGTGGGCTACCCGATATACCAGGATGGCAAACAGGCCGGGATAGGAAAACAGGATTTCTTCTCGGGAGCCGGCGGCGGGATCGCCGTCAAAGGTGGCCTCCAGGTCCAGCTGTACCATGCGGGCAATTTTGGGCAGACGAGTCACCATTTCGGCGGCCAGCTCCGCGGCCCGATCCTCCTGCTCCTCCGGCAGGGTCAAGGCGATCTGCCGGAAAAGCTGCTTTTCGATGCGCTCCAAGAGCAGCGCGGCATAGTCCTCCGGGGCCAGGCTCATGAGAGCCGCCTCCCCGTAGTAGGCGGGAAAGATCAGCCGCCGGATGTCCTTTATGAGCAGGATCACAGCCTGCCGGTCCGGGAGGCGCAGCTTCTTGCCGTACAGCGGTACGGAGCCGGTGGTATAGGTTTGCGCCATGGCTTTGGCTGCGGCGCAGATATGGTTTTCACTCATCATAAATCACTCCTGAAACAGTGGTGTGGAAAGGTAACGGTCACCGGTGTCGGGCAGCAGGGCCACGATGGTCTTGCCGGCATTCTCGGGGCGGCGGGCCAGCTGGCCTGCGGCGTGCAAGGCGGCGCCGGAGCTGATGCCCACCAGCACGCCCTCGGTACCGGCCAGCAGCCGGGCGGCGGCATAGGCATCCTTCTCCCACACGGGGATCACCTCGTCCACCACGCTGAGGTCAAGGTTCTCCGGCACAAAGTTGGCGCCGATGCCTTGGAGCCCGTGGCTCCCGGCCTTGCCGCCGGAGAGCAGGGGAGAGGTCAGCCAGACAAGGCTGCTTTGGTCATGCGTTTCAAAACTCATTGGAATCCTCCTGACTGATCTTACGGGTTTTTCTCCTTCAGGTAGCGGCCCACGCCTGTAACGGTGCCGCCGGTACCTACGCCAGCCACGAAGATGTCCACCTGGCCGTCGGTATCGTGCCAGATCTCGGGGCCTGTGGTGCGGTAGTGGGCCCGGGGATTGGCGGGGTTATCAAATTGACCGGCCAGGAAGCTGCCCGGGATCGCGGCGGCAATCTCCTTGGCCTTTTCCACGGCGCCCGCCATACCGCCCTTGGCAGGGGTCAGCACCAGCTGCGCACCGTAGGCGGCCAGCAGCTGCCGGCGCTCCAGGCTCATGGACTCGGGCATGGTGAGGATGACTTGGTAGCCACGGGCCAGGCCCATGGCCGCGAGACCTATGCCGGTGTTGCCGGAGGTGGGCTCCACGATGGTGCCGCCGGGCAGGAGCTTGCCCTCTTTTTCGGCGTCTTCAATCATTTCCAGGGCTACACGATCCTTTACGGAGCCGGCGGGGTTGAAGGATTCCAGCTTGACCAGCACGGTGGCGGGCAGGCGGAGCTGCTCCATGTAGCGCACAGGCTGCAGCAGGGGGGTGTGGCCGACCAGTTGGGATGCAGAGCGATAGATGTTCACAATGATCTTCCTTTCTGTGTGGGGCGGGAGATGCCGATGCATTCAATACAAAAGGCAGAGGATGCATCATGCACCCTCTGCCGATCGATAAACAAATAATAAATCCGAAAAAATCAGTTTTTCGGCGAACCAGCAGAACATACATGACCAAAATGCCCACAACAACAACAGACCATACAGATGGCCTTGCTGCAGCTGTTCATAGCAAAATGGGTCATGTCCGTCCCTCTGCTTTCTTATGATGGTTTAGTATACGAAATCCAACGGGGAAATGCAACTGGCAAACTGCACAAAATATACCATAGGCTTTTTATAGGGTATCCGCATACTTCGCGAGGATGGCATCATAGATGCCGTTGGCGCGGATGTTGGCCAGGCCCTGGTTGAACAGCTCCAGAAACGGCCGGTCCTTTTCGTCGCAAATAGCCACACAGTAATCGGAGGCTGCCCCCTCGCTGCCGGGGACCAGCTCCAGGGCTACGCCGCCGGCGATGCTGTCCCGCAGGGCGGGGGTGTCCTCAAAGCAGGCGGCCGCCCGACCCTCCAGCACCGCCGCGTACATGGAGTGGGAATCGCTGAAGGTGGCGATGGAGAAGCCATATTTATCCTTCACGCTTTCGGCGTAGGCGGCACCCAAAGTGCCGGAGACCACTGCCACGGCCTTGCCGGCCAGGTCCTCCAGGGTATTGGTGTCGCTGCTGGGCTCCATGGCCATGCTCTGGGTCACGCCGTTATAAAAGCTATGGGAAAAGAACCAGCCACCGTCGATCCGCTCCTGAGAGCTGGCGATACTGCCCATGAGAACCTGAGCCTGGTGGGAGGTGAACACACTCATGGCGGTGTCCCAATCCGAGGGGCGCAGCTCATACCGGAAGTTCTGATCCCGGGCGATGGCGTCCAGGAGCTCCACATCCAGGCCCACAGCCTTGCCGTTCGCATCGGCGCACACAAAGGGGCTGAAATCCCCGTCTACGGCGATGATCCAGGTGGTGCGCTGCTTTCTATCGCCGCAGCCGGCCAGCAGGGCCGCCGTCATCAGCACACACAGAAAAAATGAGATGATCCTTTTCATAGAGTATTCCTCCAAAAGCGCGGCTGCGTTTTTCATATTCCGGACGGTTTCCGCGTCTCCAGGCTATCCCATACCCGGCGGGAGAGCAGCAGACCCAGCTCCGCCACAGCGATGCCCGCAAAAATATCCACGAATACATGCTGCTTTACCAGCACTGTGGAGGCGCACACCAGCAGCGAGAATACAAAGTTCACCCATTTATACCACCGGGGCACTTTTTTGCATTTCACTAAAAAACGCCAGCACAGCCAGGAATCCAGGCAGTGGATGGATGGGAACAGAGTCACAGGCGTATCCGCCATGTAAATGATGCGAGTGAGCCAGCCAATGAGGCCGCTTCCGCCTGCCTCAGGCCGGGCGATGGTGGTGGGCAGCAGCAGGAAGATCACAAAGCACAGGGCCTTGGCGATCATGTCGGCGGTAATGCAGCGGCGGCAGTGGTCCCGATTTTCTCGGGCGGCCAGGATATAGTTTATTCCCCAGGAGAAATACGCCCCCCAATAGATCAGCATGAAAAAGGGAACAAAGGGGATTTTATCATCCAGTGAAATGGACAGATCGTAATGGAAGCGGCCATCCGTCAGCAGCTTGGCCAAAAAATACAGGCCCAGCTGCCACACCAGGGCACTCAACAGCCAAGGAACAGCGTACCGGGGGACCAGCTTCCCCGGCTGCATTTTTTCTTTCATAGTATGACCTCCCAATAGGCATTTCTATACTATACACGACTTCAACACGTTTTGCAACCGGGAAGTGGAAGGATCTGCCGCCAGGGGGAGGGAGCTCAATTCCGGTCAGTCGGGGACAGCGTCACGGTAAAGGTGGAGCCCTTGCCGGGCTGAGAGAACACCTCAATCTCTCCGCCGCACAGCTCTACCGCCCTCCGCACGATGGATAGGCCAAGGCCGTTGCCGCGGCTGTCCGGATATGGCTCCGCCCGGTAAAACTTATCGAAAATGTGCCGCTGGGTCTCCTCATCCATGCCGATGCCGGTGTCGGAGACAGACACGGTGATCTCCGCAGCTTCCTTGCGCAGAACTACGGTGATTTGTCCGCCGGCAGGGGTGAAGCGGATGGCGTTGGAGATGAGGTTGGACCAGATGTGCTCTACCAGCTCCTCATTTCCGTAGTAATCCGTGGGATCCAGATCCCCCTCCACGGTCAGCCCCTTCTGCAGCCAGCTCCGCTCCTGCTGGTGGATGCACCGGCGCAGCTGCTCGTCCAGGCTATATAGGGTCTTGCCGGACACGATCTCCGTATTTTCAAACTGGGTCAGCTCCAAAATATGCGTGCTCATAGCCGCCAATCGTTCTGATTCCCGGGCGATGGTCCCGGCATAGATGGCCCGCTGCTGCCCGGAGATGTCCGGGTTCTGCAGGAGCTTGGCAAACCCCCGGATGGAGATAAGGGGCGTCTTAAACTCATGGGAAAAGGTGTTCACGAAGTCTGATTGCAGCATCTCCACGCTGCCCAGCTCCTCAGCCATTTTGTTGAAGCTGCGGATGTACTCCGCCACCTCGCCCCGGGCCCCCCGCAGCTCTACCCGCACGGAGTAGTCCCCGGCGGCCACCGCCTGGGTGGCCTGCATCAGCCGGGACAGCGGCGCTAAATATCCCCGAAAAATGAAGATGGCCAGCGCCACGCCTAAAATAGCGCTCACCGTCAAAAAGAGAATGGGCCACACCAGGGTGTAGTTGCTCTCGTCCAGCCGCACCAGGCGCTGGACCAGGGCGAAGATACCCAGCACCAGGGTCCCGTATACAATCACCATCCCCAGCACCAGCAAAAACATGGTCCATAGGAGCCGGGCCGGAGGATTCTCTTTTTTGACCTTATTTTTTTTCATCCTCGTCCTCCTTGGGCATCCCCATGTACCCAAAGCCCCGGATGGTCCGCAGCTCAAAGTCCGGATTGCCCCGGAATTTGTCCCGAAGCCGGGAAATGTAGACTTCCACGGTGTGCTCATCTACCTCGCTGTCCAGGTCCCAGATGTCATCAATAAGCTGGCGCTTGGTGAAAAGAGTCCGGGGATAGCTCAGCAGCTTCAGAAGCAGCATAAACTCCTTGGCGGTGAGCTGCTGGGTGCCCTGGGGAGTGATGACCTGCAGGGCGCTCCGGTCCAAAACCGTGCTGCCCACCGTCAGCCGCCGCTCCGCTGTGCTGCGATAGCGCCGCAGCAGCGCCTCCACACGCCAGAGCATCTCCTCCTCGTCCACAGGCTTGACCATATAGTCATCCGGTCCTGCCCGGAAGCCCCGGCGCTTATCCTCCTGGGTCACCCGGGCCGTCACCATGAGCACCGGCAGGTCACAGTTGCCCTCCCGCAGGGTCTGGGTGAAGGCGATGCCATCCATCCGGGGCATGGTAATGTCCACGATGGCCAGGTCGCACTGGAAATGATCCATAACCTCCAGGGCCTCCACACCGTCTCGGGCGGGACAGGGCTCATAGCCTGCCTGGCGCAGCACCTCGCACATGAGCAGGCGGGTGCTCTCATCATCCTCGGCTACCAAAATTCGAAACATGCGAGCCCTCCTTAGCTTTTTTATGATTTTATCACATCCCGCCTGAAAAATCGAGTTTTTTTGAGCCTGTGTTGAGGTTGGCCGGGTATACTAAAATGGAAAAGAAGAAAATAGGAGGAATCGCTTCATGCCCAGACCTGTTTGCATCACCTATGACAGCACCTGCGACCTGACCCCGGCACTGCTGGAACGCTTTCAGATCCGCACTGTGCCCTTGACCATCCAGACCGGAGAGCGTATTTTCCCCGATGATGGCCACTATACCTCCGAGGATCTCTACGCCGACTTCCATAGGGACGGCACCCTGCCCAAGACGGCGGCAGTGAGTCCGGAGCAGTTCAAGGAGTTTTTTGGCGCCATCCTGGCGGAGGGCTTTGACATCGTCCACATCGACATCAGTGCAGACCTGTCCGGCACCTGCCAGAACGCCCTTATAGCCGCGGCGGAGCTGGAGGCGGGACGCATCCATGTGGTGGATAGCCGCCAGCTCTCCACCGGCGGCGGTTTGCTGGCCCTGCAGGGAGCCAAGCTACGGGATGAAGGCATGGCGGCCGGGGATATTGCCGATGAGCTGCGCCGCCTGGCACCTCACAGCGACACCAGCTTTGTGCTGGACACCCTGGAATACATGTGGAAGGGCGGCCGCTGCAGCGGCGTGGCGGCCCTGGGCGCCAACGTGCTGAAGCTGAAGCCCTGCCTGGAGATGCGGGAGGGCAAGCTGGTGGTTTGCAAGAAGTATCGGGGTACCATGGAACGGGTCTACCGGCAGTACATCACCGAGCGGCTGGCGGGCAAGACCGTGGTGGAGGATTGGGCCTTCATTACCCACTCCGGCGGCGTCGCAGAGGATACCCTGGCCCAGCTGACGGAGCTGGTGAAGTCCCTGGCCCCCTTCCGGGAGGTATTCTTGACCCAGGCAGGCTGCACCGTGTCCTCCCACTGCGGGCCGGGCACACTGGGTGTGCTGTTTTTGCGGCGGGAATAAAAGAACTGATAGATAATATGCGTAAGCCCCACCGGGAACACCGGTGGGGCTTACATGCGAAAACAGACATTCACCATGGCGGCTGCCCGCACGGAACATATTGGTAGATTATTCCGTGATTTGGAGGTATAATCAGAATCAGAAAAGCGGAGCTTTCCGACGCGCTATAACACGAAGCTGCAGAGAGTATATTTTTTTAAAGCCCATGCAATAAACCGCCCGCTTCGCGCATTACCCGGATGACAGGAGATGCAAGCCCATGCTCAGTATGCTGATGACAACTGAATATGTCCCGGCGGAGGAGCGGCACCAGCTGCAGCAGCTGCTTCTCAGCATTGCCGGAGGGGAGAGCGAGGCACTGGCGGAGCTGTATCAGCGGACAAAAACGGCTGTGTACGGCCTGGCGCTGTCGTACCTCAAAAACGCGCACGATGCCCAGGATCTGACCCAGGATGTCTATGTGCAGGTGTGGGACTGCGCGGAGCAGTACCGGCCCGCCGGGTCACCCATGGGCTGGCTGCTGACCGTGTGCCGCAACCTGTGCCTGATGCGTCTGCGGCGGGAAAAGAAAAATGCCGCGCTCAGTGAGGAGGAATGGGACGCCATTCCCGCACAGGAGTGCGGGCTGGATGCCGATGAGCGCATTCTGCTGCAGCGGGCGTTGGCTGCTCTCAGTGATGAGGAGCGGCGCATTGTGCTGCTCCATGCGGCCACAGGCATGAAGCATCGAGAGATTGCGGCTTTGCTGGAGCTGACGCTTCCTACCGTCCTGTCAAAATATCACAGAGCATTGAAAAAGATGCGAAGTACTCTGGAAGGAGATGACGCCCGATGACTAACGAAAAAATGGAGCAGAGGCTGGCCTCGGCCCTTGAAAAAACTGCGCCGGACGATGTGAGCGGCGTTCTCTCCCGCTGTGAAGTGCGGAAAGGAACGGTGATCAATATGACAACAAGAAAACCAGCAAGGAAAAAATGGCCGGCACTCGTCGCTGCCTGCCTTGCGGTGATGCTGCTGGGCGGCGGAGGTGTATTCTATCAGCAGGCAAATGCGGTGGCGTCCGTGGTGTCGCTGGATGTAAACCCCAGCATCGAGCTGAAGGTCAGCAGGAGCGAAAAGGTGCTGCTCTGCGCGCCGCTCAATGACGATGCAAAGACGATCCTTGCGGATATGGGAGACGGGGCCGATCTCAAGGGCGCCAAGCTGGATGTGGCGGTGAACGCCATTGTAGGCAGCCTTGTGCGCAACGGCTATCTCAGCAGTATTTCCTCCGCTATTATGATCTCGGTGGAGGACAAGGATACCGCCCGTGCGGAAAAGCTTCAGCGTGAGCTGACTGACGCCGTGGACGGCGTTTTGCAGACCAGTGAAGCGAAGGCCTCCGTCCTGACGCAGACCCTGACGCAGGATGCGGCGAGAGACCAGCAGGCACAGAAAAACAACATTTCCACAGGGAAGGCGGCACTGGTGAATCGCGTCCTTGCCATCAACCCGGAGCTGCAGTTTGATGCGCTGGCAAAGCTCTCCGTGGAGGAGCTGAAGGACCTGGCAGAGGCAGGTGCGCCCGCTATGCCCATCGGCAAAGACAAGGCGATGGACATTGCTGTGGCGGAGTTTGGCAAGGCGTCTGCAGCGGAGATATTGCACAGTGAGGTCGACCCGGAGCTGGACGAATCCCCGGCACATTATGAGGTGGAGATCACAGGCCGGAACGGCGAGGAGATAGAGTATAAGATCGATGCCTACTCCGGCGCAGTTATAGAGGCCAAGCGGGAGGCGGCGGATGACGACGAAGCATCTGAGACTCAGCCTGTAAAGCCCACACAGCCCGGAACGGCGCAGGACATTGGCCACGCTAAGGCAAAATCCATTGTACTGAACCACGCCGGTGTGGATGCGAACACGGTCTATGACATGAACATTCAGCTGGATGTAGAGGACGGCACAATTATTTATGAAGTAGAGTTCAAGTCCGGTAATAGGGAGTACGACTATGAAATTGACGCGGCCACCGGTGCAATTCTTCATCACGAGACGGAGATAGATGATTGATAAAAAGATAGTCCGCCCGTCCGCAAAGGGCAAATCCCCAGTTATCAGATGAACACGGTATGACATGGTATAGCGGCTTGGTTTTCTTTTGAGAACCAGGCCGCTTTTTCTGCCGTGCGGTCAAAACAGCTGCGACATTTCCGTATTGTAAAATAATCTCCGGGCGGAATAACAGAAAACAGATGGGATAGTCAGCTTATAGCTGCCCCACTTTTTTGCGGCCCCTTTTAAAGGCTGCTCTTGAAATAGTCTCAACTCTATGCTACACTAATACTAAACGAACGTTCACATCAATTAGGGGGCGCAATTTACATGAAAACAACAGAGCAACAGCACAATGAGCGGAAGCGTGAAATCATGGAAAAATGCTTTGAGTGTTATGCGGAAAACGGGCTGACGGGTACGGGGATCAAAGCCCTGGCCGATGCCTGCGGCTGCACAAAGGCAAATCTGTACTCGTATTTCAAAAACCTTGACGAGCTGATTATTGAGTCAACGGCATACTGTATGGAAAAGGTTGAGGACGACTTTATGGAGATGGCCCCCACCGACCCCAAGGATGTTGTCCGGTTTGTGAAGGAGGTGCCGTATTGGACGGCCCAAAAGCACGGCAAAAAATATCGGCTGATGTATCAGATCTATACGCACCCGAAGTATATCGAGCACGGCAAGAAGTTTTTTGAGGGCGTGAACGAGCGCTATACCGCGTATGCCAAGCGGCTGGAGCCGAAGATCGGCATTCCCTATACGGTCATCACGCCGCTGATCTTTATCTTCGTCCGCGCCTGCGTGCACTACGCCATGTTCGAGGATGAATACTATCTTCAAACCCAGATGGAGGTCTTAAAGCAGGGGGTCGCCCTGTTTATGGATAAGTACAAAGCAAACCAAGCATAACCGCGGCGGTCTTGTTTCGTACAACGGAACAACCATCAAGCTAAAAAAAGGACATACCTACAATGTGTGTGTAAGCGGCATGGTTAATGCGACGACAAATGATAATAGCGGAAAGCATTCCGTTCGGATGACGGACGGTTACGATGATGACTATTGCAGATATATTACACTGATAGAACAAAACGGCAGGGGATCAAATTCTCTCTGCTTCAACAGAATATATGACCTTACCGGCGCGAAAAACGATGTTGAACTCAAATTTTCGCTGGAGCAAGGGGATTACAAGACCTATCTGCTTTCATTCAGCGGCTCTGTTACCATCACTGCGCTTGACTGAGCCGACCCATACGAAAACGGAGGAAATAAAATAGGGAGCTCTTTTCTCGGAGCATTCCCGCCGCTGCATAACCAGAAATAGCCGGGAAGCACCTGTCAGGCAGGCGCTTCCCGGCTGCTTTTTGCCGCATTATGCGTTGTTATCTTTTTTCAGCAGGTCGGTCATGTTCCGCAGGCTGATGCCCAGGGTGGACCCATTGTGCAGCAGCGCCGAGGTTGTGGGAGGCAGGATCCCCGCCACGCCCAGCAGGATCAGCGACAGGTTAAAGCCCACGATGAAGCGGTAGCTGCCGTGGATACGCTTCATCAGCGCCTCACCGAGCCTTCGCAGTGTTACCAGCGCAAACAGATCCTCCGAGGCAACGGTGATGTCGGCGATCTCCCGGGCGATGGCCGCCCCGGTGGAGATGGCGATGCCCGCATCCGCTTCTGAGAGAGCCGGAGAATCGTTGACGCCGTCGCCCACCATGATAACGGTGTGGCCCTTGGCCTTTTCCTGCCGGATAAACGCGGCCTTGTCCTCCGGCAGCACCTCGGCGTACACCGCGTCCACGCCCACCTCGGCGGCCACGGCCTCCGCCGTGCGGCGGTTGTCGCCGGTCATCATCACCACATTGGTAAAGCCGCTCTCGTGCAGCGCCCTTACCGCCTCCCGTGCCTCCCGGCGCAGGGGATCGTGGATGCAGATGACCGCCGCCAGCTCCCCGTCTATGCAGAGATACAGGTGGGAATACGCGGCGGGCAGGGTGTCAAATTTTGCCTGCTCTCCCTCCGGGATGCGGCAGCCCTCGTCCTCAAAGACAAAGTGGGCGCTGCCGATGATGACCTTCTTGCCCTCCACCATGCTGGAGATGCCGTGGGCCACCACATACTGCACCTGTGAATGGTACTCCTCGTGGGTGAGCCCGTGCCGCTTTGCCTCCGCCACCACGGCGTTTGCCATGGAATGGGGGTAATGCTCCTCCAGACAGGCGGCAAGCCGGAGCATTTCCGTCTCGTCGTGTCCGCCGAAGGGAACGACCGCCGCCACGGTGGGGGTCGCATAGGTCAGCGTGCCGGTCTTGTCGAACACAATGGTGTCCGCCTTGGCCACCGCCTCCAAAAAGCGTCCGCCCTTGACGGAGATGTGATAGCCGCTGCTCTCCCGCATGGCGGACAGCACCGCAATGGGGATGGATAGCTTCAGGGCGCAGGAGAAGTCCACCATCAGCACCGAGAGCATTTTGGTCACGTTCTGGGTCAGGAGATAGGTCAGTGCCGTGCCGCCCAGGGTATAGGGCACCAGGCGGTCCGCCATCCGGGAGGCTTTGTCCTCGGCGGTGGATTTCAGCTTCTCCGACTCCTCGATCATGTGAACCACCCGGTCATACCGCCCGCTGCCGGAGGATTTCTCCACGGAGATGACGCACTCGCCCTCCTCCGCCACCGTCCCGGCATAGACGGGACTGCCGGGATGCTTGGCCACGGGCATAGACTCGCCGGTGAGGGAGGACTGGTTCACCATGGCCTCTCCCTCCACCACCCGGCCGTCCAGCGGGATCATGCCGCCGGTGCGGATCACGATACGGTCCCCCGGCTTCACATCGGTGATTTTCGTCAGCACCTCGGTGCCGTTTACCTGCTGCCAGACGCTGTCCACCCGCAGGCTCATGGCGGAGGCAAGGTCGGCCACGGACTTTTTGTGGGTCCACTCCTCCAGAATTTCGCCCAGATGCAGCATGAACATCACAGAGCCGGCTGTGGCAAAATCGCCCCGTGCCATGGACACCGTAACAGCGGTGGCATCCAGCACGGCGACGGACAGTTTGCCGTGCCACAGTGCCGAAAGCCCCTCCCGGATGTACTTTACGGAACGGAGCAGTGCCAGTGCCGTGGTGATGGGCGCAGGCAGAAACAGCTTGGAGATGCATCTGCGCATAACGGCAACAGCCAGCTTGTCCTCAAACTCCCGGTTCAGTGCCCGGGAGGTATGCTCCGGCACCAGCTCCATGGCCTCCGCCTCGGCGAAGGAGAAGCGCGCCAGCGAGGAGATAACGTTCTCCCGTTTCCCGCCGTACACCACCACCGCGTCCTGCGTCCGGTCATAGACCCTGACCTCCTGTACGCCGTCCTGGGCGCGCAGATAGTATTCCAGCACATCCGCTTGGGATAACGTCATCCGTCCGCAGCACAGGTGTACCCGCAGCCGTCCCGGTAAATCATGTAGGATCGTGCATTTCATGGATCACTCCGCCTTAGCGTCCTCCGCGGAAGCGTCCTCCACCACAGCGGCGGCCTCCGC
>ENA-OOXJ01000584-OOXJ01000584.1-human-gut-metagenome-genome-assembly--contig:-NODE-584-length-29406-cov-2.631699_pt1 | contig 29406 bp, 28 predicted proteins | sample MGYA00241587_ERZ501343 | MGnify/ENA primary metagenome ERZ501343 (study PRJEB25962, sample SAMEA2042918) | human gut metagenome | biome: human gut; feature: human-associated habitat; material: faeces... | reverse complement strand
AAGTTTAAAACGTAATATACGTCCGGAAAAGGTTCCATCAAAATGGTAGCGATGCCGGAACTTCCATCCCTCATCTCCCCGATTACGATAGTGAATCTCATAACCACCACCTAACTTCAGAAAAGAAAACATTTTATATGAAACACCAGCATCAAGCCCCCAACGGTCGGTCATACTTATGTGATCTTTGGTACGCCACTCTAAATTACCTAAGAAAGTAAGAGCAGGCAAGGCTTCATATTTTACTCCCATCTTGGTCCAAGTAGTATAATCAGCCTCCTGAGCCTTTATTTCTCCAATATTAATAGCCCCCAAAATCCATACAATACAGGTAACTATCCATCCCAACCTCTTCAGTTTACTCATCTGTGCTATTTTTATTTTCATATAACCTAAAAACAAAAGTACAAACGAATTCTGTAATAAATCTGTAATACATATATCAACCTTTAATTTTTCTAATTTTCTATTCTTTTATCCTTACTAGAATTCCACACCAACAAGGCCAAAAGTACCGAAAGAAATGCCGAACCTATCCAGAACCAATTGATGTATGTAAAATTATACACTTCCACACCATCTATAAACTGTTTATTACCTTCTATCAACAAACCGCTCATTATATCCTGTAAACCTGCACCAATGTAACTGGCAATCCCCACAATCCCCAATGCCGCACCTGCTGCGTTACGAGGAGCAATATCTACAGCCATCAGTCCCCCAAGAAAACAAAGCAACACTCCTATACCCGAACCGAACAAAACCATCGCAAAAATATCAAGCCAGAAGTGCACACCCGGAACTAGTAAAAACAAACATAGAGCCACTACATTCATCAAACCAAATATCAGTGCAGGAAGATTTCGTCGGCCACCGAACCATTTATCCGAAATGAGCCCCGAAAACATCGTACCGATAATGCCACATACCGAACTAACAGAAATAATAAAACTCGCATCCAGTGTTGTGTATCCCTTCTGCGCTTCCAGATAAAATACCCCCCAGCTGTTCACCGCATAGCGGCTGATGTACATGAACGCACTGCTGAATGCCAGTATCCAAATGGCCGGATTGCGAAGCACTGACTTTTGGGCACGGTTGAAAGCCTCCGTCTCCGTGGCCGTCCGCTCCACACGCTGCTTCTCCGCTACTACGGCCGGCAGCCCCTCGCTCTGCGGAGAATCACGGAAGAAACGCCACACCACCAACGCACCCAACAGGCCAATGATGCCCGCACCCAGAAAACCGTAGCGCCAGCCCAGCACGCTCACAATGGAAGCCACCACGATAAACGTCAGCGCCTCGCCGATGTTGTGACTCGCACTCCAAAAACCATAGAAAGAGCCCCGCTTACGATCGTCGAACCAGCGGGAGAGCCCCACCACACATGAGGCCGCACCCATAGACTGGAACCAGCCACTGATACCCCACAACACCGCAAACAGAATAAACGAATTTGTAAAGCCCAGACACAGGTTGACAAGCGCCGTGACCAGCAGGCCCGTGCTCATGAAACGCCTGATGTTGCTGCGGTCGGCCAGAAAACCGTTCGTAAACTTGCCCACCGCATACGTGAAAAACAGTACCGAACCGATGATGCCCAGTTCGGTTTCCGAGAAGATGCCCTCCTCCACAATGGGTTTCTTCACCACATTCAGGCTCAAACGGCACACATAATACACCCCGTAGCCAACCGTGGCCGAAAGGAATGTAGACCACTGCAAACGCTTCAGCCGACGCTGCTGTTCGGCCAAAGACTCCCCGTTACAGGGTTTCGCAGCAGATACCCTGTAAAAATCGATAATATGTCTCAACATGTTGTTTTCTTGTCTGTAAGTAATGGATTTGTATACAAGTCTGTCAGAGAACGCCATGCAAAGAATGCAGGCCGGCGACGGTCGGCGTAAAAGCCACGATGACTTTCCACCGGACGGAACAATCCGCAGAAAACCACGTCAGCCTGCATTCATCATGACTGTTCCACTTCAAACACATCAGTCGTGCAATCCCTTCGCACGCAGGTACTCCTGCAACAGGGCCGGACGGTCGGTCTGTATCAGTTTCGTACCCTGCCCTACTATCCAGCCCCAGCTTTCTTCCGGCTCGCCAAGCTCTACCGCACGGTCATCGTCGTGGCCGCCACACAGTTCAGGCCACAGACTGTTGATAAAGATCCGGGCACCACTCGCACGTACCTTTTGTATCAACCGTTGCACTTCTGGACCATCATTATCAAATCCCAATTCAAAAGCTGCTGGCTTCATATTAGTTAAATAGCCATCAATTATTTCCTCAGCACCTTCTTCATGAAGTTTAATTACAGGCATGAACACCATTTTGTCTAGCACTTCACCATGCTCGGCCTTTACCTGTTCGTAAGGCAAATCGGACTTGACGATGCACTGCCCTACCGTACCGGTCTTCTCCAATACGGCATATGCTTCCTTGAAGTAATCATAACCCTTGTCAACATTCACCATGATTTTACCCTTGCACAGCTCCATCACCTCTTCAAACGTGGGAATCCGATGACGGGTCTTGTGCCCGGCCCCCCCACGCAAACGAAACGCCTTCAACTCCGCCAGCGTATAGTCCTCGGGGCGTCCCTTACCCGTTGTGGTACGGTCAATGGTCTTGTCGTGCATCAGAATCAGGTACCCGTCTTTGGTCTTCTTCAGGTCTATCTCCACCATGTCAATGCCCATGTCTATGCAGTTCTGGATGGCCTGCAATGAGTTCTCAGGAGCATTACGCCAGTCACCTCGATGGGAAACGACTAACACGTCATCCGAAGACAGGGCATCGGTAATATTTACTATCGGTTGGATAACGGTATGTATTGTCTGTTTTTCCCCACAAGCCAGCAGCATGATAAACAGAGAACCTATCAATAGTCTATTAATATAATTATTCATTGTTTTTCTTTGTGTTACATACAAATAAATAAAAAAGAACTTACCAGAAGGCATACAAAAATCTATTCCTATATCAGCCTTTTTGTATGCCTTCGATGGTAGAAACCACTATTTAATTATATCCGGGATTTTGTGGAAAGCTTTCTGGATTATTCACCAAATCCACTTCTGTCTTTGGTAATGGATATAAATAATCGTTTTTCGTAATTGTCAGACCAACTTTTGCCATCTCGCTAATAGCCGTATCAGTACGGATCAGGTCAAACCAACGGTGCATCTCAAAAGGCATCTCTAAGCGACGTTCCAACTGCACAGCCTGGCGAAAATCATTTTGTCCCGGCAATTCAAGCGACGTATATTCTGATGCATTGGCACGTTTTCTTACCTCATTGAGATATTTCATGGCCAATCCATCTGCCGAACCATCATAAGCCACCTCGTTATGAGCTTCGGCAGCCATAAGCAATACATCAGCCCAACGCAATAATGGAATATCAAAACCTACAGTAGAGGTCGAGGGATCAAATGTATCAAAATACTTGGCTACTACATTGTTGTTGGAATCCACTCGTTTATATTCAATTAGTGCCCTGCGATCGTCAGTCACCTCATAAGCCTCTTTCAGTCCAGTGTCCATCAACGTCTTATCATCACGAAAATAATCGTTATACGATTCGTGTCCTTCCCCCACGAGAGTTTTCGACCAACGCACAGCAAACAGGATTTCTTTGTTCATCTCGTTGTCTACACTGAACACATCGGCCACGTGTTCCAGAAGTCCGTACTGGTTACCGTGTGTGTTAATCAAATTATCAAGCAGTGAAACGGCTTCACCCCACTTCTGTTCCGTCAAATACACCTTACCCAGCAAAGCCATTGCAGAAACCGAAGTTGCCCTGCCTAACTGGTCATCGGACAAGGTTGCTTCCAGTTTGCCCATTGCTGCCTTCAAGTCATTTTCTATGGACACATAAATGTCTGCCACAGGTGCACGCCCATACTTCACAGCCTCCTGTGCCGAGATAGGTTCAAGAATCAAGGGAGCATCTCCCCACAAACGTACGATATTGAAGTAAGCCAAAGCACGCAGAAAAGCAGCTTCGCCCTCATACCGGCTCCGCAAGGAAGCATCGGTTACTACACCCGAAGAAGCCAACACGTTATTGCAACGGTAAATCTGGTTATACAGTCCTTTCCACACACTGCGAATCACGTCGTTACCCGAAGTAACCGTAAACTTGTCGATAAAATAATAGATTCCGCCCGAACCGCCTGGGTTGATGTCTTCAATATTGTCCGAACGTAATTCGGTCATGGCAATCAGCTTCTGCCCATACAGGTCATTGTCCTGCAAAGAAGAATAACAGCCCGACAAGGCCGACTCAATGTCAGATGCATTTTTATAATAATTGCCCGAAGAAGCCTCCGAAATAGGTGTCAAATCCAAGAAATCACTGCACCCTGTTGTCAACAGCAGGCCCAAAAATCCTGCTACATAATATTTCAATTTCATAAGTCTGCTATTTAAAAAGTTACATTCACACCAAATACAAATGATTTAGCCAAAGGATACGTACCATAGTCGATACCCGGGGTAAGCGAAGTGCCCTTCATGTTTACTTCCGGATTATACCCGCTATATTTTGTAAACGTAAACGGATTTTGGGTAGAGAAATATACGCGAGCCCGATCGATACCCGCACCGTCCAGCCATTTTTCGGGCAAGGTATATCCCAGCGTAATGTTCTTGATGCGTAAATACGAACCGTCTTCAATGTGCCAAGTCGACGTAGTACCATTCATACCCGTAGCACTTCGATTGGCACGCACCACTTGTCCGCTTCCGGGATTGCTTTCCGATTGCCAACGGTCAAGAGCATCTATCTGACAGTTGCCACCACCTTCCATGTTATTGATGTAACGACGGAAAATATTAGCTATTTCGTTACCTTGAACTCCCTGCATAGCCACAGATAAGTCTATGTTTTTGTACTTCAGTTCCGTAGAATACCCATAGGTAAAATCGGGCATGTAGTTGCCAGTAATAGTACGGTCGTTTTCATTAATCTCCATATCACCGTTCATGTCTTTAAAGCGGAAGTCACCCGGCTTGGCTCCACTAACATGGGCATACTTACGCTTGCTAATGTCAGCTTCTTGCGAGTTGTCTATTTCCGCCTGATTAGCAAATACACCGTCGGTCACTAATGTATAGTAGTTTCCGATAGGTTCACCTACTTTAGTGATAAAAGTTACACTCTCTTGGGTGGTAATCATTTCGTCCACACCTCCTAGATCGACAACCTTATTACGGTTAGCCGAAATATTGAAACGATTATTCCATGTAAAATCACCCCAAGTATTTGTTGTAGACAGAGAGAATTCTACACCTTTATTGTTCACCTTTCCAATGTTCATTGGAACAGTACTAAAACCGGAATATTCTGCCACCGGCACATCTAACAGCATATCACTAGTGGTACTAGTATATACATCTAGTTCAAAAGTCAACATATTGAAAAGGCTAAATTCCAAACCAACATTAAACATTGCTGTTTTCTCCCATCCTAAATCAGGATTACCAGCCGTTGACGGATATAAACCATTAGACAAGGCACCTTCACCCTTACCAAATACATAATTTGATTGTCCCAATAAAGCATAATATTCATAGTTGCCTATATTGAAGTTACCACTTATACCATAACTAGCTCTAAGTTTCAAAGAAGACAACCAAGAAGAAGTCGCCTTCATAAAATCTTCTTCACTAATATACCAACCAGCAGAAACCGATGGAAACATACCCCAACGATTATTCTGTCCGAAACGAGAAGAACCGTCGGCACGTAATGCTCCAGAAAGCATATACTTACCTTTATAGGAATATTGTACACGTGCCAAAGCCGATAACAGCGACCATTCATATGCCGTAGCATCCCAATCGGTCACCGAAGTAGCAGCATTAACCGTATGTACCAAATCATTAGGATATCCGGTGCCGGCAATTAGCGAAGTGTTTACAGACTCTTTTTGTGCCGACCAACCAGCTACAGCCGACAATTGGTGATCCTTGTGAAATGTCTTACTATATGACAAAGTGTTTTCCCATACCCAGTTCAACATGTTTTTATCGCGCTTTGAACCTTCGGGAATGGAAGGAGGTGTAGGATTCAGCGAAGTAGGTAGTGTAGATGGACGATAGTATGAACGGCTATAACTGTTGAAATCCACACCAAAACTCGTTCTGAATTTCAACCCATCATACAGTTCATATTCACCGTAAGCATTACCCATGAAACGATAGCGTTTCATTTGGTCTTCTTTCTCGTTTGCCAACGCTACCGGATTTACAATCTGGGGCTGAGCATACTGCCAACGCCACTGATCGAAGTTATAAGAACCATCCGCATTATATACCGGCATAATCGGTGACATAGCCAACGCCGAAGCGACAATGGTCTCTTCCTTGAAACGATCTTCGGTAGGTACAATATCGTACACAGAATAATTAAAAGACAAATTTGTACCAAACGAGAATTTCCTATAGTTTACATCTACCTTACCACGACCTCCCATCTGTTCAAAATCAGATCCAATAACAATACCTTCTTCACGGGCATAATTTCCAGAAACGAAATACCTTATAGACTGATTACCACCTGACAAGGACAGGTTATGACTATGTGTCAGTGCAGTCCTCATCACTTCGTCTTGCCAATCGGTATCAGTCAATCCCTGAACGCCATTGACATAAGGCATAATTTCGGGCGGCAACAAATATGCTTGATTGGTAGCGTCAGGTCTGTTACCCAGTTTTAAGTTACGTTCCTCATTTGTATCTGAAATACTACCTTCCAATCCTTTACTGGCAAGCAAATCCAAATAAGCATTGTTATGTGCATCGTACGAAAGTTGAGCATATTCATAGGCATTCAGCATATCTATTTTCTTCGTACGTTGTTGAAAGCCAGCATAACCGTCATATTGCACCGTAGGTTTCAAATCTTTGCCTTCCTTGCCGCGTTTGGTAGTAATAATAACTACACCGTTAGCACCCCGTGAACCGTAAATAGCTGCAGCTGAAGCATCTTTCAGAACTTCTATCGACTCAATATCGTTCATATTGATAGTACTCAATGGCGATACATTCTGACCTGTTCCACTACCAGCCTCACTCGACATGGGAAAGCCATCCACTACATACAACGGATCGGTACCAGCAGTAATACTACCGCTTCCCCTAACTTTGATAGTAAGTCCTCCGCCTGGAATACCGTTGGGCTGAGTAACCTGTACACCCGTCATCTTTCCAACAATAGCTTGATCTACACTTGATACAGGAACAGCCAACTCACTGGCCTTCATTGATGAAATGGAAGTAGTCACATCACGTTTACGTTGCACACCATATCCTACCACTACCACCTCGTCCAGCACCTCAGCATCTTCCTTCAACACCACGTTAGCCAGTTCTCGACTAGAAGCTTTCAATTCCAGTGGCTGATAACCGATATAAGAAATAGAAATTATCGCATCAGTTGGAACATTGTTCAGTGTATAGTTACCGTCAATATCTGTTATTACACCGTTAGTAGTACCTTTAACCAACACATTAGCACCAATAACTGGTTCACCTGAGGCGTCAGTTACCATACCGCTAACAATCATTGTTTGTTGCGCTTGGCTTGCCTCTCTTGATTCTGAGTTCTGCCGTTTACCAACGGTGATAGTATTGTTTTCCCTATTGAATATCAGTCCGGTTTGCGATGAAATCTGATTTAGCACCGACTGTAAAGAAGTCTTCTCCACCTGAAGAGTGACACGTGGCGCCTGTGCCACCACATCCTGGTCATAGAAAAACTTCAAACCGGTTTGCTGGTTTAGCATTTTCAATACATTTTCCACCGATTCGTTTTTCACATCCAGCGTCACGTCCTTATCCTGTTGTGCCATGGCCGGCATTACAGACAAGCATACGAATAGCAAAAAAGCTAAAAATGAGTTTACATTTCTACCTTTCTTCCCAAAATTAGAAAGATAATTCATAAATTTGTGCGTTTTTAGTAATTGAATAAATTATTGGAAACAAGGGTGGTAATGCCTTCCAGAATGCATCCAAGCGGGTCCAAACGAATGGATGTCCGAAACATTACCGGATAGGGACACCTCCTGGAGGCTGTCCCTATTTTTCTCAGGAAAATGTCAGGTCACTGTCTTCATAGATTTGCTTTTAGGGTTATACATTATTTTTAAGGATGTTCCACTTACTGTTACACACAAGACGGTGTGGACTGGGGAGTGTTTAACATTATTTTAGTCTTTATACAGCAGCACTTCGTTGCCTGACAGACGGTAATGGATGCCACTGGTATATTCGATGGACTGAAGCACTGCCTCCAGGCTCTTGTTGTCGTGCTCGCCGGAAATAAGGTTATCAAACTCCGTATCTGCGGCAAAATTGATACGACAGTTATACATGCGTTCCAATTCCTTAGCCACATCATGTATGGGAGTAGCGTCAAAACGCAGGCTACGCTCGCGCCACACAGCTACGGCATGTGTCTCGCGCTGCTTACTGTATTCGCCGGACTGGGTGTTGATTTGCACATGCTCGTTGGCCGCCAGACGCATCATGGCCTCAGGAAGGTCAACCTGTACCTTGCCACTTTCCACATCGACCGACACCAATTCATCGGTTGCGTAAGATTTTATGTTGAAACTCGTCCCCAGCACACGCACATCAAAAAAACGAGTACGTACAATGAAAGGCTGTGCTTCGTTGCGCTGCACCCTGAAGAAGCCTTCACCCTCCAGTTCTATTCTCCGTTCCTTGCCGGCAAAACGGTCGGGATAGCGCACACGCGAACAGGCATTCAGCGTCAGCATACTGCCGTCAGGTAGCCGCACGTCCTTATGTTCGCCAAACGATGTAGAGGCCTCCAGGTAGGTCAGCTGCTGCCGTTCAAGATACCTCAGATAACCCACGCTGCCAAGTACCAGGCAAAGCAATGCCGCAATGCCGGCCGTGACATAAAGAATGCGACGATGCCATGCAGGCTTTTTATGTTCCAGCCGCGTCAAAAGCATCCGTGCCTCTTTTTTATATTTCTCGCGTTCCAAATCAGTATAATGTTGCTGTACAGCCGACTCTTCCCAGACTTCGGCCGAAAGACTGTCCAAAAGCCTATAATCGGATGAATCGCTGTTCAACTCGTCTTTCAGGAGTTGCACATCGTCTTTTGTATAAAGACCATCGACGTAGCGACGCCATAACGGAATATTCTTCTGCTTACCTTCCATCTGTATGACTATTTTTGAGATACCACATACATGTTTTTTCACTGTCTGTATTATATACACCCGTACGGATTTCTGCTGGGGGACTATTAATATGATTTAACAATTCCACATCTATGAAAATTTTCCGAAGCATCCCAGCCATACACCCTGATTTATTTGCTCTGACCAGTTTCAGAGAACGGCCTGCAGCGTTTCAAAAAGGCATTTGTTCCATATCTACTCCACGTATAAAACAATCTGTAAACGAAACAGATATAGAATAAGCAACAGGAAGAGACAAAGCAAAACGAACCATCATGTCACCGTCTTCCCCCAACCCCTGCATAGGATTTTTCAACAATTCAAACAGATCAACAACAGCAAAAGATCGGCACCTGTCACAGAATGCTTTTCCAAATAAGTGCGTAAAATACGGAGTGAGGTAGAAATATGTTCTTGCACAGTATAGACCGAAATTCCCAAAGCATCGGCTATTTCCCGATGCGAAAGCTGCATCTCACGGCTCATTTCGAAAACCTGCCGCTGACGATCGGTAAGCTGTTGCATGGCACGTGCAATAAGGGCATGCAAGTCATTGGCCAAAATCGTATGTCCGGTATCATTGGCATAGTCAACTGCTTGGGACAGTATCTGCTCTTTAAGCTCGTCATGCCGCTCCAGGTCGCGCAACTGATTCAGAACCCGGTTGCGTACAATGGTATAAAGATAAGAAGAAAACGACGCATCGGGATTGATAAAACGTCGTCCCTGCCAGATTACGGCAAAAGCGTCCTGAAAAGCATCTTCAGCATATTCGCGCGACTTCAGGAAACGCATGGCAAAATATATCAGACGTTTTTTGTATGCAGCATACAGCTCGCAGAAGGCCTCCTCATCTCCATTGATCAGACGGAGCACCAGCGAACGCTCGTCATTCAAGACATCGGCTGCATACATATTACGATTCATTTTTTAGATTATGGGCACAAAAGTATCGTTACAATGTTACAAATATATGAAAACCTGTCCAAATAACCTAAACCAGTCATTTTTTTCGTCCTGAAAACCGGCCAAGTGCACCTCCATTCGGTCTGCGACACACCTTTTCCTCTCAGCACACGGTTGGCAGTCCGGACATGGATTCATGCCTCCTCAGCCACCGTCATCGCCACCATTTCCTGCAACGTAGCAACGGCTTCTTCGACCGTAGGCACGTTTTTCACCAGCATACTGCGCTTACCGTTCTGCTCACGAAGGTCGCAACGGCGGGTATATTTCATCATATAGGCTATGACTTTGCCAAATGCCTGGCTCTGATAGTAGGGACTATCGGGGTTGGAAACAAAGAAGAGTGTCATGCGTCCACCTTTCAGGAAAACTTTTTCTGCTCCCAAGCGAGCCGCCAGACGACGCAAAGGAACAATACGCAACAATTCTTCCGTTTCGGGTGGTACAGGACCGAAACGGTCTTCCAAACGGGCACGGAAAGCATCTACATCTTTATCGAGCGTAAGTCCATCAAGCTCCCGATAGAGCAACATACGTTCACTGCTACCAGTGACATACGTGGCTGGCAACAAAAGTTCAAGGTCACTCTCTACCTGACATTCATCTACAAATTGCTCACCACTGATCTGTCCGCTACCATCAGCCGCCTGTTGCTCTTCGGCTACCAGGTCGGCAAACTCATCGTTCTTCAATTCGCGAACAGCCTCGGTCAGAATCTTCTGATAGGTTTCATAACCCAGATCGGCAATAAAACCACTCTGCTCGGCTCCCAACATATTACCTGCACCACGAATATCCAGATCCTGCATGGCAATATGAATGCCGCTACCCAAATCAGAGAAGTTTTCGATTGCCTGCAAACGCCGTTTGGCTTCAGGTGTCAGGCTGGAAAGTGGCGGTGCCAGCAGATAGCAAAATGCTTTCTTGTTGCTACGGCCCACTCGCCCACGCATCTGGTGCAAGTCACTCAAACCAAAGTTCTGTGCCTGGTTGATAATGATGGTGTTGGCGTTGGGAATGTCGATACCACTCTCAATGATAGTCGTGGCAATGAGCACATCATAATCGTAATTCACAAAGTCGAAGATTATTTTCTCCAACTCAGCTGGTTCCATCTGCCCATGCCCGATACAGACACGACAATCGGGAATATTTCGTTCGATCAACGCTTTCAGTTCCGGCAGGTTTGAGATGCGGTTGTTTACAAAAAACACCTGCCCGTTGCGGCTCATCTCAAAATTGATGGCATCAATAATGACTTCCTCATTAAAAGTATGTACTTCGGTCTGCACCGGATAACGGTTGGGCGGCGGAGTTTGAATAACACTCAGATCACGAGCTCCCATCAACGAGAACTGGAGTGTACGTGGGATGGGGGTAGCCGTCATGGTCAATGTATCGACATTCACCTTGAGCTGGCGTAACTTTTCCTTGACACTGACGCCAAACTTCTGTTCCTCGTCGATAATAAGCAATCCCAAATCCTTGAACTTGACATCTTTTCCTAAAATACGATGTGTACCGATAAGAATATTCACTTCACCAGCTGCTAATCCCTTGATAACAGCCTTAGCCTGTGCCGCCGTACGGGCACGGCTCAAATATTCCACCCGACAAGGCAGGTCTTTCAGGCGTTCCTTGAATGTCTGGAAATGCTGATAGGCCAAAACGGTAGTAGGCACAAGAACTGCTACCTGCTTGTTATCGCATGCCGCCTTGAATGCCGCACGAACGGCCACCTCTGTTTTTCCAAAGCCTACATCACCACATACCAGACGGTCCATGGGACGTGCGCTTTCCATATCAGCTTTTACATCGGCCGTAGCCTTGCTCTGATCCGGTGTATCCTCGTAAAGGAACGAGGCTTCAAGTTCGCGTTGCAAAAAACTATCGGGACTGAACTGGAAACCTTTTTCCTCACGACGTTGTGAATAAAGCCGAATAAGGTCCCGGGCAATATCCTTGATTTTCTTTTTAGTACGGTCTTTCAGCTTTTCCCAGGCACCGGTACCCAATTTGTTCAGCCGCGGCGCCTCTCCCTCTTTCCCTTTGTATTTGGAAACTTTGTGCAAAGAGTGTATGGAAACAAACACGACATCATCGTTCTGGTAGACCAGCTTCATTACCTCCTGTGTGGTATTACCGTTGGGGATACGTACCAATCCTGCAAAACGTCCGATACCATGATCGGTATGCACTACATAATCACCCGGCGTGAACTGGTTAAGTTCCTTCAACGAAAGTGCCACCTTGCCGCTACGCGCCTTGTCACTCTTGAGGTTGTATTTATGAAAACGGTCGAACAACTGATGGTCGGTAAAGATACACATGCGCAATGTGTTGTCGGAAAAACCTTCGTGCAGAGTCTTTTCAACCGCTGTAAATGTTATGGGTACCAGCCGTGCTTCGGTATAATCGGATACGGACTGAGCCACCGTCTTGTGCGAAGGCCGTGTCAAGGCAGCCACCATTGCATTGCCGGCATTGCTTGCTTCCATCTCCTCGCGCATCTTCAATTCGCCTTTTTGTGCCCGCTTGTAAGTCTGTTCGTCCACCTGTTCGCGTTCTTCAAAAATGGCACGGATGCGTGCGGTCTGTTTGGAACTATCACTACAAACGTAAATGGTATAGCCATCCGACAGATAATGTCTGAAACTATCGGCTACCAGATCAAAGTTCTTATGAAAAATGGGTTGTACGGAAGTATCAAATTGCAACGAGGCATCGGGCGTACCTGTCGGTTTACTGCCAAACTCCAGCCTTTGGAAATCAAGAGCACGAACGGTAAACTCTCCCCCGTCAATCAGCTTGCCATCCAATCGGATATCACCATTCTCTTCGGCTTCACGGGCGGCAATGGCCTGCGGTGTGAGTGCTTCGTCATGCACCTGCTGAATACGCTCGCGCAACCATAGGAAATCGCGCATGGCCAATGTCGTATCGGCCGGCAGAAAATCGAGAAACGACACCATTCCTCCGGTACCGCCTTGTGTCAGGTCGGTACTCAAATCCGGTACTATGACAACACTTTCCTTTTTTTCTTTAGAAAGCTGTGTTTCCACCTCAAAAGTACGAAGGCTCTCCACCTCGTCACCAAAGAAATCGATACGGAACGGATATTCACTGGAGAAAGAAAAGACATCAATAATGCTGCCGCGCACGGCATATTGGCCCGGCTCGTATACATAATCGGTGCGTTCAAAACCATAACTTTGCAGGACATCGGTTACAAAGCCCATATCCACCTGCTCACCCGTGTGGAGCGTCAACGTCTTTTGTTGCAACTCACCCTGTGATACAACCTTCTCGGCCAACGCATCGGGAAAAGTAACTACACACACGCCTTGGTTATCTTTTTGCAAACGGCTCAACACTTCGGTACGCAAGATCTCATTAGCCGCATCCTTCTGGCCGTACTTAATGGCACGACGGAAAGAAGACGGGAAAAACAAGACCTTTGCATCGCCCAACACCTGCACCAGATCGTGATAAAAATAGCCGGCTTCCTCTGCATCGCCCAACACAAAGACAAAAGGATGTTCTGCCCGTTCGACCAGTACAGAGGCAAACAACGAAGCTGCCGAACCGTGCAGGCCTCCACAATAAATATGTTTCAGTTTATCATCGCCCAACAGGCGTAGTGCCGCCTCCACGTTAGGGTGTGCGGCGTATCGTTTTTGTAGTTCGGTAATTGTAAAACCCATACCTGTATAAATCTCTTTGAACCGGATGCAAAAGTACGAAGAAGTTGGGAAATATCATACCGATACCCATCGGGGATTATCTATCCTGCCACATACTATTTTCGAGACATGCCGCACCGAAGTATCTATCTTTTTCCTAATTTTGTCCCGTTATGGAACAACAACAATCATCTTTTCTCGAAAAAGAGCACACCAGACTGCGCGAACCGCGCCGTTTCAGGGTCATTATCTATAATGATGACTTTACCACCATGGACTTTGTGGTAAAAGTGCTCACAGTGGTTTTCCACAAAACCCAGGCCGAAGCCGAAGCGTTGATGTTGCAAGTGCACCGCAGCCAATCGGCTACCGTAGGCATCTATACATACGATATAGCACAGTCTAAAGTAAAAAAAGCCACACGCATGGCACGCGAAGAAGGTTTCCCGCTCAGGCTGGAAGTAAAAGAAGAATAACATTGCATAACTGAACAAAGATGATAGACAATACAGCATCGGTCAACGAGGCATTCAATGTAGCACATCACAAAGCCCTGCATTACAGGCACGAATTCATTATGCCCGAACATCTGCTGGCCGCTTTTCTGGAGCAGGCTCCATTTACCGACACTCTGAAAGAGTGCATGAGCAATATCCCCGAACTATGCGAATCATTGGAAAATTTCCTTATCCACGAGGTAGAACGTATTCCCGACGGTATAGATTATGAGCTGGAACTATCCGAACAGTTCAACCTGATGATATCACATGCCTATGTCATCATGAACTATTCGGAAGCCCCCCGCTTGACAGTACCTCATCTGGTGCAAGGCATGCTTCAATTAAAAGATTCGTGGGCCTGTCATTTTCTGAAACAGGCTATCGGAGAAGAACAGCCCGAATTTCTGAGTACCCTCCTCTTTCACTATGAAGAAGAGGACGCGGAAGAAGAAGCTGGCAACTTGTCGCCAGCCGATGATGATGAAGCCCAAGAACGGAAAGCTCCCTGGCAAAACTATGTGACTTGCCTGAATGATCATCTGTCGGAACACAATCCGCTTATTGGACGCGAAAATGAGCTGGAACGTACCATACAGGTGCTATGCCGCAAGGAAAAGAACAACCCGTTACACGTAGGCGAACCGGGAGTGGGCAAAACGGCATTAGCTTACGGACTGGCAGCCCGTATCGAATCAGGCGAAGTTCCCGAACGACTGAAGGGATGCCGCATTTATGAACTGGATCTGGGCACACTGCTGGCCGGAACCCAATACCGCGGCGACTTTGAAAAACGTCTGAAGAGCATCATGGAAGGAGTGCGCGCCGAGGGACATGCCATTATCTACATCGACGAGATACACAATCTGATAGGCGCCGGACGTACGGGTGACGGTTCCATGGATGCCTCCAACATGCTGAAACCTTATCTGGAAGGAGGTGATATCCGTTTCATCGGTTCCACCACTTACGAAGAATACAACCGTTACTTCGCACGCAGCAAAGGACTGGTACGCCGTTTCCAACAGATTGACATTCTGGAGCCCAGTATAGACGAAACGATCGGCATCATCGAAGGGCTGAAAGAAAAATACGAAACTTACCACGGAGTGACTTACGAAGAAGGTGTTATCCCTTATGCCGTCAAGGCCGCTTCACGCTACATCAACGACCGCTTCCTGCCCGACAAGGCCATCGACCTGATAGACGAAGCCGGTGCCTACCGCGAAATGCATCCGTTGCCCGGCACCAGGCAAACAGTAGACAAAGAACTGGTGGCCGACGTACTGGCACGCGTATGCAAAGTCGATTCACTGGCCATGAAGGAAGACGACAACGCTACTCTGGAGGACCTTCACGAACGCATCAGTGCCCAGATATATGGACAGGAAGAAGCCGTACAGCAGGTAACCGAAGCCGTACAAATGTCGAAAGCCGGATTACTGGACGACAACAAGCCCCTGGCCAGTCTGCTTTTTGTAGGCCCTACCGGTGTGGGCAAGACAGAAGTGGCAAAGGTATTGGCCAAAGAACTGGGCATTGCCCTGCTGCGCTTCGACATGAGCGAATACACCGAAAAACATACCGTGGCCAAACTGATAGGATCGCCTGCCGGATATGTAGGTTATGAGGACGGAGGACTGCTGACCGATGCCCTGCGCAAGACACCGCGCTGCGTACTGTTGCTGGACGAAATAGAAAAGGCGCACCCGGACATTTTCAACATCCTGCTACAAGTGATGGACTATGCCGTGCTGACCGACAATAAGGGCCGTAAAGCCGATTGCCGCCATGTGATTCTGATCATGACCTCGAATGCCGGAGCACAATATGCCCGTCAGGCCTCCATCGGGTTCAACGGAAGGGTTAGTGCCGGCGAAGCCATGATGAAACAGGTGAAAAAGACCTTCAAGCCCGAATTTATCAACCGTCTTTCGGCCACCGTGACTTTCCATGACATAGACGATGCCATGGCCTCGCTGATCCTCGGCAAAAAGCTCGGCGAGCTGGACGCAAAGCTAGCAGCCCGAAAGGTTACCCTAGAACTTACTCCCGAAGCACGCCAATGGTTGTTGAAGCGAGGTTTCGTACCCGAATACGGTGCCCGGGAGATGGACCGTGTGATAAACTCGAACCTCAAGCCGCTATTGATGCGCGAAATACTCTTCGGTTCCCTGAAAAGCGGAGGACACATCCGCATCGGGGTGGAAAACGATGTATTAAAAGCTGAAAACGCCATGCAATAAACCCACCGGAAACGGTTCTTAAACGATTGTACAGACCCATGGTTTTCAAATTGACAAAAAGACTGGCCTTTCCCGACCCGCACTACGGTGACCCGGACGGCCTGCTGGCCGTAGGAGGCGACCTCTCGGTAGACCGTCTGTTGCTGGCCTACTCGAACGGCATTTTCCCCTGGTATGCCTTTCGCGACGGTATGATTCAGTGGTGGTGTCCGCTCGACCGCTTTGTCATCTTCCCGAACGAGATACATATTTCTCACTCCATGCGCACCCTCATTCACAAGGGATGTTATGAAGTGACGTTTAACCGGGCCTTCGACGATGTTATCCGGCATTGCGGCGACTTGCGAAAGGAGGAAGCCGGCGCCTGGCTGGGAAAGGAAATGACCGAAGCCTATACCGAGCTACACCGGCAAGGTTTTGCCGCCAGTGTGGAAGTGTGGCAAGACGGAAAGCTGGCAGGAGGACTTTACGGTGTAACCATCGGGCGTTGCTTTTTTGGCGAAAGCATGTTCTCGCTGGCACCCAGTGCCTCGAAGCTGGCACTGATACGGCTTGCACAGTACTTTCAGCAAAACGGAGGAGCCCTGATAGACTGCCAGTTTGAAACCCCGCATCTGAAATCAATGGGCGGCCGCCACATCAGCTACGAAACCTACATGGACATTATCAACGGATAAACATATATACAACAATTATGGCAGACAATTATCTGGAAAAGCAATACGAACTGTATCAGGCCCGTAAAGCCGAATGGGAAAAGAAAAAGAAACTGGGCAAATATAAACCGACCCATCATCCGGCAACCGGCCAAACGACGCAACCGGATTCATCCACCCCATCGAAGCCCGAAACGCAAACCAACCATGAATGACATGCTGCACCGCTTCCACACGGATGTATCAGCCATCGCCCTGCCGCAGAAGTTTACCTACCCTTTCTGCTATACACCCCACCCGCTTTGCACCATAGCGGCCGGTGAGGTACAGGAGTACCTGTCGCAACAACTGGAGTGGCAGGAAGAATTGTCGCAGGGTAAAATGTTCGGCGTACTGGTCGTACAAACTCAAGACGGCAGCATCGGCTATCTGGCCGCTTTTTCGGGAATCCTGGCAGGCAGCAACATGCACCCGTTTTTTGTACCGCCGGTATATGACTTGCTACAACCCGACGGATTCTTCAAACAGGAAGAGGCACAGATTTCGGCACTGAACCTTCGTATCTGTCAGCTTGAGGCAGATGAAAGCTATCATCATGCCCTCACCCGTCTTTCGGCACTGGAGCAGGAAGCCACACGCACATTAGACGAAGCCCGCCGGCAAATGAAAACCGCCAAAGCCACACGCGATGCACGACGGGCACAAGCTCCCCTCACACCCGATGAAGAAAACGTCCTGATACGCGAAAGCCAGTTCCAGAAAGCCGAATACAAACGCCTGGAACATGCCTGGAAGGAAAAACTGGCAGAGGTACGAAACACCGTCGAAAAGCATCAGGCCACCATCAGCCAGCTGAAAGACGAACGCAAAACCCGCTCGGCAGCCCTCCAGCAACGGCTCTTCGAACAGTTCCGGATGCTTAACGCACGGGGCGAGCGCAAAGACCTCTGTACCATCTTTGCAAAGACCGCACACAAAGTACCGCCTGCCGGAGCCGGCGAATGTGCCGCTCCCAAGCTGTTACAACAAGCCTATCTGCAAGGCTGGAAACCTCTGGCAATGGCCGAATTCTGGTGGGGAGCATCACCCAAAACAGAGGTGCGCCACCACGGCCATTACTACCCCGCCTGCAAAGGTAAATGCGAACCCATACTGGGACACATGCTCCAGGGTCTAAATGTGGACGAAAACCCATTGACACAAAGTCAACTCAACCCACAGACACTGGAAACCGTGTATGAGGATGAATGGCTGGTGGTGGTATGCAAACCGGCGGGCATGTTATCAGTACCCGGCAAAGAGCAGTCCTCGTCGGCCTATGCCCTGCTACGCCAGCGTTACCCCGAAGCCGACGGTCCGTTGGTAGTGCACCGTCTAGACATGGACACTTCGGGATTGCTGCTTGCCGCCAAAACCAAACGGGTACACCAGCACTTGCAGGCACAGTTCAAAAACCGCCAGATACAAAAGGAATATGTAGCTTTGCTGGACGGCATTGTTGCGCAAAAAGAAGGAGACATTGACTTGCCTTTGCGCCCCGACCAACTGGACCGGCCCCGTCAGGTTGTGGATACCGAACACGGCAAACCGGCCCACACCCACTACCGGGTGCTGGAATATCGCGACGGACAGACACGTATTCTTTTCCAGCCACACACCGGCCGCACCCATCAGTTACGCGTGCACGCCGCCCATCCACAGGGATTGCATTGCCCCATCACAGGCGACCGGCTGTACGGACAGCAATCCAACCGGCTGTACCTGCATGCCGAAACACTAGAGTTTACGCATCCCATCACCGGACAACGTCTCCGCATTACACGAAAAGCCGATTTCTAGCAAGAAGGTATGGCAACCTATCTACCCTTATCGGAAAAATCCGGCAGTTACAGACCTGTGCCATCTTCGTATTTTGTCCGATTTTATCCATATCTGATTCGTATTTTGTTCGTGTCTATAACAAGCCGAAAAATACGAAGTTGGTACGAACTTGGTACGAAGTTGGTACGACTGAGGTAACAAGTTGGTATAATACGGCCTGACATTTTATTCTGTAATAATATTTCAATATCCAAATCATAAAAATGAATTTTCAATGACTTTGGCTAATATAAAAAGATTGAATGATTGTATTTTTGTAGCCATAAAAGTTGAGAGCATCAACGGCAATTCCATTGCCAGGTTTGCTTCACCTGCCTGAATAAGAGCAGTCGGCACACGTATTTTGAATCAGATAAGTATGAGAAAAGCAAGTAGAGAAATGGACAGCAGTTGGGCACTTGAAATCATGCGCAAGGCTCCGTATATTACTGTTGGTTTTACAAAAGCGGACGGAAGCGCATATTGCGTACCGCTTTCATTGGCCTGTACTAACGACGAAACATGGTATTTTCATTGTGCACCCGAAGGCGACAAGCTTGACGCCATAGCAGAACATCCCGAGGTATGCCTTTCGGCCGTTACCAAATGCCAGCCTACCGTAGGGCCGAAAGACGGAAGCTTCACCCTTCAATACCGCTCGGCCATTGCTTTTGGGAAAGCCGAACTGGTGACCGACACCGAAGAGAAGACAATAGCCCTCAGGGCAATAAGCCAACGCTTTCTTCCCCAACACATGGATGCATTCGAAGAGGCCATAAAAAGAAGTTTGCACCGGACTGCAGTAGTACGGATTACCCTGGCGGCTCCTCCTACCGGCAAACGCAAGCAGTATGACAAAAACGGAGACGAAATGAAGTACGGAAGAATGGAGTGAAAAAGCGACTTCAGTCTCATCTCCTGTCGATAAACACACCGGCACAATAATACTTCAAAGAGAAAATATACGGAAACCGAATGGAAAAGATATGACATTATGCAACGCATTGAACAGGAAAAGATAGTAGTGGAACAGATGATCCGCCTCTATTGCTGCCGGAAGGAAGGCAACCGCATGCTATGTCCCGCATGCAAAGAATTGCTGGACTATGCCCATGCGCGACTTGACCACTGTCCTTTCGGCAACCGGAAAAAGACCTGCCGCAAATGTCCCATACATTGCTACAAGCCCGCAATGAGAGAACGGATGCGCGCCGTAATGCGTTATGCCGGACCGCGCATGCTGCTCCATCATCCATTGGCTGCCCTTAAGCATTTGTGGCAGGAATTTGCAGGTTAATACCTGACCAGTTTTTTAGGGTTTCCCTTCCACGAACATCCCACACAGTGTACAACTGTAAGATCATACCCATCGAGTGAGGCATCGGGATACTTGGGAACGACCTCACCCAGTTCGGACACATAGACCGGCAGGCGTTCGCCCCGGTCATTCAACACAAAAAAAGCCCCCACTTTGCACTGGGGGCACAACATCTTGCGCATAAATCAGTTGAAATAATAAAGGAATACGGCTACGCCTTCGAGTGCCTTTTTCTTCTCACCTTCAATCTCAATGGCAAATTTGATTTCGGCCTTTGCCACACCACGCAGGTTCACCAGCGATTGCAAGTCGGCCACCAGGCGGATGCGTTGTCCGGAAAGTACGGCCTGCCCGAACTTCATCTTCTCAATGCCATAGTTAATCATCATCTTCAGGTTGTTCACCTCGATAATCTGCCCCCACAGATAGGGAAGCATGGAGAGGGTAAGATAGCCGTGCACGATGGTGCTTTTGAAGGGGCTTTCGGTTTTAGCACGCTCCACATCCACATGAATCCACTGGTGGTCAAGGGTAGCATCGGCAAATAGGTTGATGCGTTCTTGCGGTATTTCCACATATTCGGATACACCAATCCGCTGGCCTACCAGCTTCTCAAATTCTTCATACGAATTGATTACTACTTTTTCCATTGTTCTGATTTAGATAGTTTGTTTTGATAAAGTGATAAAAGATGAAACAAATATACTCCATATTCCTGCAAATGCAAAGGAAATGGTGTATCTTTGTCGAAAATCACTATCAAAATAGCTTACCATGAGCTTCAATATCGTACAAAAGGAGTTTACGCTCGCACCCCACAGACGTGGTTTCCATCTGGTGACGGACGAAGTGATGCGCCAGCTGCCACCACTGCCTCAAACCGGCCTGCTGCACCTGTTTATGAAACACACCAGCGCCGGACTCAGCATCAACGAGAATGCCGACCCCGACGTGCAAACGGATATGGAAAGCATTTTCAACCGGCTGGTCAAAGAACGTGAACCCTACTACCAGCATACATGCGAAGGTGATGACGACATGCCAGCCCATGCCAAATGTACACTGACCGGGAATAGCCTCACCATCCCCATCAGCAACGGACGGCTGAACATGGGCATCTGGCAGGGCATCTATCTCTGTGAATTCCGCAACCGGGCTTCGGGACGGAAAATAGTAGCTACCATTATCGGATAAGTGACTCTGACCATGAAAAAAGCCATTATCATAGGAGCAACTTCAGGCCTCGGACTGGAAACCGCCCGTCTGCTAGCGCAACAGGGTTGGCAAGTAGGATTGGCGGGGCGAAGGGAAGACCGCCTGTTACAACTGAAGGCCGAATTTCCTGCCCACACGGCCATACAACGGCTGGACGTTACGGACGGTGATGCCGACCGGCAATTGCACCTTCTGATAGAAAAACTGGGAGGCATGGACCTGTTTCTGCTTTGTGCCGGCATCGGCCGCCAAAACCCCGACCTGCTACCCGGCACTGAACTGGATACAGCACAGACCAATGTCATCGGCTTCACGCGTATGACTACGACCGCCTTTGACTACTTCAGGCAACAAGAAGGCGGACACATTGCCGTTATCAGCTCCATTGCCGGAACCAAAGGACTGGGAGCAGCTCCGGCCTATTCGGCTACCAAGCGTTTCCAGAATACTTACATCGAAGCACTGGAGCAGTTGGCCGGCATGCAACATCTGCCCATCCGCTTTACGGATATCCGCCCCGGATTCGTGGATACCGACCTGCTGAAAGGCAAGCACTATCCATTGCTGATGCGCCCCGAACGGGTAGCACGGCACATAGTCCGGGCCATCGAGCGCAAGAAACACATCGTTGTCATCGACTGGCGCTACCGATTCCTCGTTTTCTGCTGGCGACTGATTCCGCGCTGGTTATGGCGACGGATGCACGTGAAAAACTAAACTTTTTGTATAACCCTATTATAAGATACTACCTACATGAAAAAAAATACCAGCTGCCTGCTATTTACCGCCGTTGCCGCTTTATGCATCGGTGCTACCGTACCTTTTCTGCTAGGAAACAGTACAATGGACCCTACACGTGAATCGGTCAGATCGGAAGTTCCCTATTGCGTTACTTCGCCCACTGTACCTTCCCACGTCACTTTTGCCGGACAGGACATAGATCTGACCCGCTATGACCTGCGCGAACGCATGGACCGCGAACTGATGGCTTTTACCTACATGCACTCGTCTACGCTGCTCAGCATCAAACGGGCCAACCGCTACTTTCCAGTCATTGAACCCATCCTGAAAGCCAACGGTATTCCTGATGACTTCAAATATCTGGCCGTAATAGAAAGCAGCCTCAACACACTTGCCAAATCGCGTGCAGGCGCGGCTGGCCTATGGCAATTCATGCCTGCCACCGGCCGTGAATATGGCCTGGAAGTAAATACCCACATTGACGAACGCTATCATGTAGAAAAAGAGACCAAAGCAGCCTGCAAATACCTGAAAGATGCCTATCAGAAATATGGTAACTGGCTATCGGTAGCCGCTTCTTATAATGCCGGACAAGGACGTATTTCTTCCCAGCTGCAAAAACAAATGGTAAACCATGCAGTCGACCTGTGGCTGGTAGAAGAGACCTCGCGCTACATGTTCCGCCTGCTGGCTGCCAAAGCGGTTATCAGCCAACCACAACAATATGGGTTTCTACTTAAGCGTGAGCAACTCTATCCTGCCATCTCCTATACGGAAGTTACCGTCACAACAGGTATAGAGAATCTGGCTCAGTTCGCTAAAGAGAAGGGTATTACTTACGCACAACTGAAAGACGCCAATCCATGGTTGCGCAGCACGGCACTGGTTAACAAAAGCGGAAGGAAATATGTATTGAAGATTCCTACAAGGGAGGGTATGTATTACAATCCGAAACAAACGATACCCCACAACAAAGAATGGGTCATTGATTAAGATTGCTTTTCAGTGAGATATTTCCAATAACGCACAGGCATATCCTGCCTGTGCTTCCGTGGATTAAGACGTTCTTTAATACAGATAGCCTTGAAATAGGTTTTCCAAAGCTGTTGGAAAAGCTGCTCCTCCTTATCCATCAGTTGCTCGTCGAGCTTGCCGGTAACAAGGTGAACAGCCTGGTTATCGTTTGCAAAACGCACTTCGCGAACCTCCTTCAAATCATAAAAATAGCCATAGGCACGCCCTACGTCGTAAATAAGCCAGCGCTGATCGGGAAACCGGTCTTTAAAATGGCCGACAACCAGCGGCAAAGCGTTTTTCTCTGGTTCGACAGCGGCAAAATAGGTTCCATCGGCCGCCTTCTGGAAACGTATAAACTGAAACAGACGCAAGCGTTCCCAATCTACACGTTTCCACATGCGCGAGAATTCAAGTACCACCTTGTCGCCAAAATTGGTTTCAATGGAACGGGGAGCATCTATCGCCTTACAAATATAGCGGAAAAGCAATAAAGGTGTCTCGGGTTCATCGGCCAGCCAACATTGCGCCAAAGCCCTCAACGCGGATGCGGATAATTTTTTTTGTAGTCCACGCCACACACGACCGGCTTTTTCTTCATCGGTATGCACCTCGACTACCTCATCGTGAAACAAAGGCAAGGGTTCGCCCTCACACAACAACAGGTCGGGAAACGTACGACGGAAGTAAGCATCGAAAACGCAGGTAAGCAACCCTTCAAAGGTATTGTCGAAACGGAATATGGTCATAGGCCTCTGTAATCAAGATTAGTCTCCAAAGTCAAAAGATAACTGTGCACCATCATTTTTCTTCCCGGACTTTACGACCAACAGATTGCGTACCCGTTGAGGTGTCAGTTCATTGACGGTATGCATGGGCAATTCATTGCAAGTAATGAAATAACGTGCTTTCTTCATAACAATCCCCATCTTTTTTAGCTGGTAGTAACCCAGCTTGGAAAAACGGCGCGAAGCTACGATGAGCCGTGCCGACTTAACCCCTATGCCCGGTACACGGAGCAACATCTCATACTCCGCCCGGTTTACATCGACGGGAAACTGCTCGGGATGGCGTAAGGCCCATGCCAGTTTAGGATCTATCTCGAGGTCCAGATTAGGATAGGCATCGTCCACAATCTCATTGACCTGAAATTGATAGAAACGGAGCAGCCAGTCAGCCTGATAAAGACGGTTTTCACGCACCAACGGAGGTTGCTTAAGTACCGGCAGACGGGTATCGTAAGTATTTACAGCAATATAGCCGGAATAATAAACGCGCCGCATGGACGGACGGCGATAGAGGGCAGAAGAAAGAAAAAGAATATCCTTATCGGTTTCGGCCGTAGCTCCCACTATCATCTGGGTGCTTTGCCCAGCCGGGACAAAACGGGGTGCATGGCGAAATCGTTTTCGCTCTTCGGCACTTTCCAACACGCCCTGTTGGATGTAACGCATGGGAGCAAACACGCTCTGATGGTCTTTTTCAGGAGCCAGGAGTTTCAGATTTTCCTCTTTGGGTATTTCGATATTTACACTTAGACGATCGGCATACAGTCCGGCTTCGTGTACCAATTCGCTACTGGCCCCCGGTATGCTTTTCAAATGAATGTAGCCATTGAAACGGTGTTGTTGGCGAAGGTCTTTTGCCACCCGCACCAGGCGTTCCATCGTATAGTCCGGGTTGCGCACCACCCCACTGCTAAGAAACAACCCTTCGATGTAGTTACGACGATAAAATTCGATGGTCAGTTCTACCAGTTCGCTGACCGAAAAAGTGGCACGGGGCACATCATTGGAGCGACGGTTGATGCAATATGCACAATCGTAAATGCAATAGTTGGTCAGCATAACCTTCAGCAAAGAGATGCAACGACCGTCTTCGGCGAAACTATGGCAGATGCCCCAGCCACCTACCGTATTACCCAGCATACCAGCTTTTCCTGCACGTACCGTACCACTGGACGAACAGGAAACATCGTATTTGGCCGACTCTGCCAAGATTTTCAACTTCTCCAAGACCTTATCGTTCATAATACTAAGGCTATTATTATATTGCACCTAAAAGAAACACGACACCTCCTGCCACATGGCATAGGCCCATAACAAAAAAGACCGCCAGGGGGGCAGTCTTTCTTTGTAATTCTACTAAATCATTTAGTTTTTAGCAGCTTCCAAAGATGCCTTGCGGAATTCCTTCATTGTTTTTTCAATTTCCAAAGAAGCTTTGCGTGCACGTGTACCAGCAGCCTTGTTTCCGTTCTCCATCTGAGCTTTTGCATCTTTTTCGAACTCTGCATATAATGCAGCTACTTTCTCAACCAATTCTTTCATAATCCTTTTCAATTTATGTCGTTAATAATGTTGGGCAAAAATACATTCTTTCTTCAAATAAATGCAGGAAAACCTCTTTTTTTTTAGTTTAGTGACCAAAAATACCGATAAAAAGGTCTGTTTAAGGTTTTTTCCCTACTTTTGCAGCCATGAAAAAGCTTACAAATACAAACTATATACAAGCACTGATTGCCGAAGGAGAACACCAGCAACAAGACTTTAAATTTGAAATTTCCGATGCGAGAAAAATCGCCAAAACCCTCTCTGCCTTTGCCAATACAGATGGAGGACGTCTGCTGATAGGTGTAAAAGACAATGGAAAAATAGCCGGAGTACGTTCGGACGAAGAACAATATATGATTGAGGCTGCTGCACAACTTTATTGCCATCCTCAAATAGACTATGACATGCAAACCGTTGAAGTGGAAGGCCGTAGCGTACTGATTGTACAGATTGCCGAAAGCAAACAAAAGCCAGTGTATGCCAAAGACGAAAACGGACGTTCCCTGGCCTATCTGCGTATCAAAGACGAAAACATATTGGCAACTCCTGTACATTTACGCGTGTGGCAACAAAGCGGTAGCACCCAAGGAGAACTGCTTGCCTACACGGAACGCGAACAACTGTTACTCAACCTGTTGGAAGAAAATGACCGGTTATCGTTAAACCGATATTGCCGGCTGGCACACCTGTCACGCCGCGCAGCCGAACATCTGATGGCAAAATTTATCCGTTATGGCATTGTAGAAGCGGTTTTTGAAGGGCATAAGTTCCATTTCCGCCTGAAAAAATAAATATCTTCCGATTACTAAAGAGAAAACAATAAAAATGACATTTGCCAATGGGAACAATCAACCTGATTAACGATATACTATGGACTTACATCCTTACTGCCCTTCTATTGGGTTGTGCGATATGGTTTACTCTGAAAACGCGTTTTGTCCAATTCCGTATGATAAAAGAAATGGTTCGCCTGCTGGGCGATTCGACCGGAACGGACAAACAATTCAAACACATATCTTCGTTTCAGGCATTTGCCATCTCGATAGCCAGCCGCGTGGGCACAGGCAACCTGGCCGGAGTAGCCACTGCCATTGCCATAGGAGGCCCGGGAGCCGTATTCTGGATGTGGATCATTGCCCTGTTCGGGGCTTCCAGTTCGTTTGTAGAATCTACCTTGGCACAGCTATACAAAGAAAAAGGAAAAGATTCTTTCGTCGGCGGACCTGCCTATTACATGCGGAAAGGTTTGAAACAGCCGTGGATGGGCAGCCTGTTTGCGATACTCATCACCATTACCTTTGGTTTTGCCTTCAATTCGGTGCAAAGCAATACATTATGTGCAGCGTTTGAAAATGCTTTCGGACTAAGTCACACCCTCGTAGGAGGCATACTGACCATCGTAACATTACTCATTATTTTTGGAGGTGTGCAACGCATTGCAAAAGTTAGCAGCATCCTCGTACCCGTCATGGCACTGGGCTACGTAATCCTCGCCCTAAGCATTGTACTACTGAACATTACCGAACTGCCAGCCGTTATCGGGTTGATTGTCAGCCATGCTTTCGGTTGGGAGCAGGCACTGGGCGGCGGTATAGGCATGGCATTGATGCAGGGTATCAAACGCGGTCTGTTCAGCAACGAGGCAGGCATGGGTTCGGCACCCAACGTAGCTGCCACCGCCCACGTATCACATCCTGTAAAGCAAGGACTTATCCAAACACTAGGCGTGTTTACCGATACCCTGATAATCTGTACCTGTACAGCCTTCATCATCCTGTTCAGCGGTGCCCCGCTTGATGGAAGCACCAACGGCGTACAACTGACTCAGCATGCCTTGACCAACGAAATCGGGCCATCGGGAGGTATCTTTGTTGCCGTGGCACTCTTTTTCTTCGCCTTCAGCAGCATTTTGGGCAATTACTATTATGGAGAAACCAACGTACGCTATCTCACCCGGCACAAATGGGTCGTGAACATCTATCGTCTGCTGGTGGGAGGAATGGTGCTGTTTGGTGCATTGGCCACCCTGGAAATGGCGTGGGGACTGGCCGACATTACCATGGGACTGATGACACTATGCAACCTAGCAGCCATCCTTCTGCTGGGTAAATATGCTTTCAAATTGCTTGAAGACTACCGTGCACAGAAGCGGAACGGCATCAAAGACCCTGTATTTACGGCCGACAAATTGCCCGAGATTGAAGGAGAATTGGATTGTTGGCACGACAAAGTTGAATCCCAACACTGAAATAAGCCCGTCACAATATTGGTGTAAATCAACTTAATTCGTACTTTTGCAAAGCAATTTTAACACAAATCATAAGACAATATGGGAATATTTGCCAAACTGTTCAATAAAAACAATGGAGAAAACTCCTCTAAAAATGTGGAAGATTTCGTCTCACTGACACGTGTCTACTTCCAGTCGGTCATAGCCGTAAATCTGGGAATCACTAACATACGCTTCCTGCCAGACGTAGCAAACTTCAAGCGTCTGTTTAAGATACCTACTCAAGGCGGACGTCTGGGACAGGGTGAGAAAGCAGCTTCCAAAAAAATGTTGATGCAGGATTACGGCATCAGCGAAAACTTTTTCAAGGAAATAGATACTTCCATAAAGAAGCATTGCCGCACCCAGAACGACGTACAGGCCTACCTCTTCATGTATCAGGGATTCTCAAACGACCTGATGATGCTGATGGGTAACCTGATGCAATGGAAATTCCGCATGCCTTCCATCTTCAAAGGTGCCTTGCGCGGCATGACCGAGAAAACCGTACACGAAATTTGCACAAAGCCCGTGTGGAAAAAAGATGACGTACACAAAACTGCCATGGCTGTACGCCAATACAAGGAACGCCTAGGCTACTCCGAACAATGGATGACGGAATATGTGTACAACGTGGTGATGCTGGCCAAGAAAGAACCGAAACACAAAACGGAAGAAACCAGCAAATAAATGGAGGTAGAACAGCACCCTCTTACCCCCTTTCTGCCCAGTAACGCACGTCTGCTGATGCTGGGCAGCTTCCCACCCCAGCGCAAACGGTGGTCGATGGATTTTTACTACCCTAACTGGAACAACGACATGTGGCGCATTACGGGACTGATATTTTTTGGTGACAAGACACACTTCGTCGATGCCAGCCGAAAGGCTTTTTGCAAAGAATGCCTTGTACAATTCCTGCGAGAAAAAGGTATAGCCTTGTTCGACACAGCCTCAGCCGTACGAAGATTACAGGACAATGCTTCAGACAAGTTTCTGGAAGTGGTACAACCCACCGATGTACGTGCCCTGCTACGGCAATTGCCTCAATGCCAAGCCATAGTGACCACCGGCGAAAAAGCAACCGAAACCTTATGCACACAATTTTCCGTTGCCGCTCCCAAGGTGGGCGACTATACTGAACTCGTCTTTGAAGAAAGGCCTATGCGACTCTACCGGATGCCCTCTTCATCGCGGGCTTATCCGCTGGCATTGGAAAAAAAAGCAGCCTTGTACCGCATCATGTACCAGGACCTGCAAATGATATAGTGTCTTTTTTCGATAAAATGAGGCAAGAGGGCTTGCATATTTAAAACTTTACACTACCTTTGCAGCCGCAAACACGGGAATAGCTCAGTTGGTAGAGCATCGGTCT